>ENA-OUQH01000136-OUQH01000136.1-human-gut-metagenome-genome-assembly--contig:-NODE-136-length-62476-cov-28.984540_pt1 | contig 62476 bp, 47 predicted proteins | sample MGYA00237948_ERZ548828 | MGnify/ENA primary metagenome ERZ548828 (study PRJEB26490, sample SAMN05194711) | human gut metagenome | biome: terrestrial biome; feature: human-associated habitat; material...
ACAACTCTACGACACCCTAATATAAAAAAGAGACCAACCCTTTTGGGTCAGCCTCATTTCTGGCAACTCAGATTAAAGAAAGGACATACCTTGGATCAGATGGCAAGTTTGTCACAGAAGTAGAATATCCTGAATTTGTAAGACAGGAGATGATTGTCAATGCATGTTGCCATAGGGATCTGAGCATTACCGGAACTGACATTCAGGTCAAGTTGTTCGACGACCGGCTAGTAGTTGAGAGCCCAGGAAAATTTCCTGGTCTTGTGCGCCCAGATAATATCAGACATACTCATTTTTCTCGCAATCCTAGACTTGCCCGGTATTTGAAAACATATAAATATGTAAAGGAGTTTGGAGAAGGAGTTGATCGTATGTGTCGTGAGATGGAAGCTGACGGCCTTCTCCCTATTAAGTATTTCATGAACGATTTTATACTCCGCGCAGTAGCCTGGAGCAAGAATGCAAAAGAAATCAATAGCGATAAAGTAGCGATAAGTAGCGATAAAGTAGCGATAAGTAGCGATAAAGTAACGATTAAATGGACTGAAATAAAAGAACGATGTTCACCAAACACAATAAAGATTTTAGAGTATTTGTCTAAGAACGAATCCATCTCAAACTCAATTGCGAGAGATCTCACAGGATTATCTTCCCCTGGCGTACGACGCATTCTTAGCAACCTCGTCGAAAGCAAGATTGTGGGTTACGATGGAAAGAATAAATCTCGAACATACCATTTAGAAGTTGAGTTTATTCTCGATTAGCCAAGTCCACCTGAATCACGAAAACTATCCGAATTCGCCAGTCGCAACTGGCAAATTTGTCAGCAAGAAAGCGTTTTAGCGCGGACAAATCACTGAATAGCAACGACTTATCCGGAAAGCATGGCGGTTTTCCGGACAAGTCGGGTAATAGTCGGCATTGTCAATGTTCTGACAAAGGTTTGATTCCTATCTGTAGAAAGTGTACGTGATCGTGCCCCGCTGAATCGTGACGTCATAGTTGCTACTAAAGTCGGTTCTGAGTGCCGCTTTCTTGCAGGCTTCGATTACCTCCTCATCTGTGATCGTAGAAGCCGAGTTCAATTTTGCTGACTTGACGTCACCCCACTGGTCTATTGCGATGTCAAGCTTGACAATTCCTTCAGCATTTCCACGCACTTCAGGGTCTTCGACACGGGTACTGACATATCTGTCCTCCATCCGATAAGAAGATTTTACCTGAATCCTCAACGGCTCTTTGGCATTGGCCTTCTTGCCGGCGCGGTATTCTTTGTGTGCGTCTGTGATGAGTTCATCCATAAATGCAGATATGCTTGAAGCCGCCGACAGAGGATCCGGCTCAGCATCGGGTGAAGTCATCGTCGACCCGATGAGCAGCGAATCCAGAGCCTCATGCAAAATCGCGTTTTCTTCCTTAACCTGCTGGACATCACTATAGGCCTTATATGTGAAATATCCGAAGCAAAGGCATAGCAGTAAAGTCAAGAACTGCAAGAATTTTCCGTTTCCCATGGCTGTTGTCTATTAGTTTGTCAGTGAATCCTAAAGATAGACATTTCTTCTGTTTATAGCAAATCGGTTCCACAGAAGGAGCGCCTGATTCCGGAACAGGAATGAAAAGGTCATTTCAGTCAGCCCATACGTTACTCATCACAAGCGACATTATGTCAATCAGAGACAATAAGTATCGTGACACGCTGAGCTGATTTCGACGAATCCTTTCCTGTGTCGCCGAGCGGCTGGCGATATGCCCGACTGCAATCGATACCCCTTTTGCTCAGGTGACTGATAACGCTGTCAATGCGCAATTCACTGAGCTTCAGGTTATATCTGCTATCTCCACTTGCAGAAGCCTCTCCTGTAACAAACAACTCGTAGCCCTCTGTTGACTTTATCCACTTTGCGAAATCATCGAGTTCTGTCTTGGCCTGCTTGCGTAACTTGCTGCTGTCGAAATCAAACATGACACAGATGTTGGCGATGGTGTCACGCGACATTTTCGGCTTCTCTTCCGATTGCGACTTGAGCGCCTCATTCTCCTTCTTGAGATCTTCCAATTCAGACTTCAGCCTGGCCACTTCATTCTCGGAGTCCGCAAGGTCATCCTTCAATGAATGAACGGAATCCTCACAATCTTCTTTAACAGCCTCATTCATGTCCCTCATTGCGGCCAGAGCATTCTCGGATTCACGTAATTTGCCGGACTTGCTCTTGTAGCCTGACTTTCCGCCTAGAAGATTCAGCCTCACGACCATGGACACGGTACCGATTCCCTTCGGGGCATTGCCGCACTTTAAAAGTCTCTTGTAATTGCCCTGTAATCCCAATGTCACGATAGGGCTCACGTCGAATTCCGCGGAAACCAGCATTGGAACATATCCTGTATTATAGTTGTGACGGGTATTTTCGGCCTTAAGCCAGATGTCGGTGGTTTCCTTGTACTTTTCTTTCCAGCGCTCATTGCCCATGGCGATGTTATAGTTATTGCCCCTGGCGAAGAGCCAGCCGAAACCCGCTCCCGCGTAGAGGTTGAAACGCTTGTCTGTCCGGTTCTTCCAGATTTCCATCACGTTGAACTCCAGCGTAAGGTCGGTGGCATGGTATTGAGTCCACATCTTCGTATAAGCGAGTCCGCCGGTTTTCTCAAGGAGAAGCCTGTCCCCTGTCACCGAACCGTCTATGTCCGGAAGAATATCTCCGGAGAGATTCCCGTCAATGTCATTGGTGCCATCCCCGGCGAAATCTCCTAATGGCTGTAACTTGTCGAATCTCAATTCTCTGGCGTACTTGGAGAAATCGTAGTTCAGGCCGAGACGGATCCACGGGCGTATGTTGAAGGACACGCCGGCCCCGATTTCCGGGGAGACGCTTGTCCATGGAGCTGCATTCACATTCGAAATGCCGATACCATGCGACATCGTGGCGCCGGCTTCTCCATACAAACTCCAGGTGCAAGTGCGATAAGTCCCGCTGCCGCGCTCCTGAGCCCCGATATCAATGAGGGGCACGAACAGGATCGCTGTCAATGTCAATGTCAATGTTAATGATCTTTTCATAATCAAGTGTTTAGCGGTTACTCGTCTTTCACGAATATAAAGTCTACACCTTTAACTTTATCTCCGGGAAATTGGCCATTTGCCAGGCCTCTGTAGCCCCAGACTCCGGTTCTTCCTTTCTCGGCTTCGAAACGATGCGCGTATGTGATTACGTTGGAATAATCATTAAACGTGTCGCCGCTCGGTATTGATGACATCGGCTTGACTTTGATTCCGGCTGTCTTGTCTCCCTTATCTACGATGAAATAGGCATATCCGCTTTTATATACTTTTTTTATCAGGTAGCAGTTGTACTCGCCGACGGACCTGTAGTGTGGAGCGCCGCTGTTCCATTCGAGGTCAATCGCAAGGAACAAATCGCTTGCACCTCTTACGCAATTGAAAACTCCGCCTTCCGTAATAGCCGGGCCATAGAAACTCGTTGTCTCACTTCCACTAAATGGATATTTGCCTGACTCTTGCCGGTACCAGAATCTATATCGTGCAGGCAATGATATCGGTATCAAATCCATAAGGGCCCTTACGACCTCATAATTTTCGAAATTCTTGTTCCAGAACAATGAGTGGACCAGCAGATAGTCATCGCCGACCTCCAACAGTTCGTCTTTGGTGAATTTATACGACGACAAACTGTTCAATGCTGTCAGTATAAGGTCTTGTTTGGCATTGACATCCACTATTCCTTTCGTGATTGCCTCATTGATGACGTTAAGCTTGGTTTTCATGTCCTCGTTTACTGTTTCGAGCGCCCCCTTGATGGCGTCGAGTTTTTCTTCAGTGCTTTCTTTGATTTTTCCAAGTTGGTCAAACAGTTTGCCGAACAAATCCTCATACTTGAGGACACCGTTTTCATAGGCTTTCTTCAGAATGTCAGCCTGCTGGGTAATGGTCAATGTCTGGTCTTTAAGAGCGTCATTGAGGATCTTCAATTTTTCGGCAAGCGTCAATGTCTGGTCCTGGAGAGCCTTTATGACTTCTGAATAATCATTGGTAACGGTGGTGGTGAAATTGATGTTCGGTGCGTCATATTCGCACGAAACTGCAGATGCCAGCAAAGAACATACTGCAAGGGAAATAAAGAATCGTTTCATAATGTCAAGCTGTTTATTAGCAAGTGATTTAAACTGCATTTCACGACAACGCTAGTAAAATGCTCCGTACAAAGAAAGCAAAGAGGATTCATTTCTGACAGATTTCCGAAAACAAAAAGTCCTTCAATTGTCAGAATCACACATTTTTGACGTTTAGGCTATTTCAGTAACCTTCAAATTACTATGATTTTCTCCATTTGGTAGGAGTACAGCCGGTTTTATCTTTGAACAGACGGATAAAATGACTTGGTGACAAAAAGCCGGACCTTTCAGAAATATCGGCCAGCGTCAACTTGGGATTTTGTACAAGCAGTCGTTTCGCATACTCTATGCGAAGCCCTGTAATCCAATCACGGAATGACACTCCGTATGTGGTATTTATGTACTCAGAGAGATAAGTACGATTGGTATGAAGCTGTTCCGACAAGTCTTTAATGGTAAGGCCTGTCCGGACGTAGCCGTCAGCATTGATCCAACCCTTTATACTCTCAGCGATTTCGGCATGGTAGGACGGCGTTTCTTGCGTCGGTCCGGACTCGCTGCGGTCCTCCTCTTTATCTTTATAAGTTTCCATTGCACTTTCCACCTGCTCGTAAAACAGCAGATAATTCAGATAACAAAGGAAGAGATAGATATAGAACGGAATTGACATCAGAATCCAGATATAGACATATCTGTCAGGCAGGAACGTCAGCAGACCGCAGCCAACGCCGAATATTACAGCCCAATAAGTGACGACGGAAAGCCACTTGATATAGGCCCCTATATCGTCTGAATGAGTAGCATCGAACATGCGGATGACCATGTGATAGGTCCTGATCAATCGCCATGTCAGAAACAAGCCGTAGGCGACCAGACATACTGCCAAGGCCAATATCGCCACTGTCTGAAAATTCCCTTCCGGCAACAATTTCAGGACAATGCAAGAGATCGCGGAGTACAGCACCCACAAGGAGATATGTGTCAATAACCTGCGTCCGGTTATATAATTGCGGTCAAGCAATGTGGTAAAAGCTGAACTGAACAGCCAGTAGCACAGGAAATAAGTGGACAGGTTCATCAGGATTGCGGCATCAGCGTCATTGAAACGGACTTTCATAAAGAAATGCACTGAATAGTTGGCCGCAAGCAACAACATGGCCACACCCATAATGCGTCTGGAGCGCAGATAATTTTCAAAAATCGCCTTTTCCGGAGTCCTGCCAAACAAAAAATAGAAGCCGAAAAACAGCATCAACGGCAGCGCGGCACAGAGGGAATAGTTGTATATAGGGTCCATTGGGCATTCATATTTACGCCCACTAAGTTACAAAAAATCCACATTTTCTATCAAGTCTTGGATATGCTCGCCGGGCGATACTCTTCCCAATGCGTCACGTTCCGCAGGAAGTTCTTACTTAACCCTTGCTACAATATCCTTCTTTTCCGCATCAATATTCTTATCGTTCATATATTCAGGGCTATACTTTCCCCTGGGAATATCCCTGAAAATATAGTAGTTTGCTTTTCTTGCGGCAATAATATGATCTGTTGCGGCTGTATTTATTGCAGAGGCAGCCAAGTCCACCAACGTACCTATCAAACCATAAGATCCAGAATTAACAGACAAGTCTAGGAACAAATCGCAACTTCTGTCAAAAAGAACTTCATTTGTATATGCAGACTTGATGACATATCTAATCCTAGTTTCTATACCCAACCCCTTCTTTGCCCATGTATCGATTATAGAAAACACCACAGCGTCAGCGCCGAAGTAATTCTGGAACGGAGCAAGAGACGCTTCAAAGAACATCTCAGAATCATATGCGCTCTCTGTTTTGAGCACGTCCATAGCCAACAAAGGAGAAATCACATAATATCCTGCCTCAATCAATGGTCTGCTGATTGAGGTATAGAGCAAATCTTTAGCTTCCACATTTGCGGAGTTGTTGATTGGAGGCATCACAAGCAGCGTGAGAGGCTTTTCTTCGTACATCTTCGCATATTGCGACTCTCTGGTAACCATTTTCGCTGCGCCACAAGAAGTTATTATGCAGCAAAAAAGCAAGAAGTATATAATCTTTTTCATAAGGAAACTCATTTACAGAATCTATCAATGAGAGGGGCAATGAATTTTGCCGATTCAGGATACAACTCAATCTCCATTTTAAGCAGTTCCTTGCCCTTTGCAGAAAAAAAAGAAGTATAGTCAGATGAATACAACAACCTCTTCTGCATCGCGGTTGCATGCTCCGCAAAGATTACGGCATTTTCAGGAATAAGGAGCAAGTATCCATATTCCGCACAGATACCCGGTGGCGGCAGTTGTCGTGTTCCACCAGTATTACTTATGATGTCTTCGTACATACATATTAACTTGCAAAGACTCTCAGGAGTCTGCTTATCATAGTTTTTGTACGTGAGATTTTCATAGGCTGTTGCTCCATTCTGACTACCGCCCCAATAGTACAATGATGTAACTCCGCATGAGGTAAAACAGAATAAAAGTGCAACAAATGTCAGGAGTCTTTTCATAATTCAAGAATCTTATGTTCACCTGTGGAGAGGAGCAGCTTTTTGCCAAACACCTCATAACCATCAATCATTACTTTAACCTCATGTTGCCCAGGAACAGTTCTAATGGTATTCAAAACGGTCTGCTTAATATTCCTCCCACTCTTGTAGGCCTTTTGCTTTATAGTCTTGACAACAAAGGACTGTCCGTCAACTACGACGGTTATATCTTGCATAATATCATCTGTAAACGAAATATACGCTGCATCTTCTACACCTGACTGTATTGAATAGGTTCCAACTCCACAGCCTGTCAACAATATTGCAAATACTGCTATAACAATTAACTTCTTCATGGCTATTTATCCATTATGTAATAGTTCATCAAATTATCAGTATCCAAGGTTTCTCCCTCATAACGACAAAACGACAGTTCTGTTTCTGGAGTATCCCCAAAAGAGGTCTGAACGACAACTTCTCCAATCTTAGTCCCTGGCAGTTCAACATCAATTCCAGTCTGAGGATTTTTCACGACCTTGCCCTTCCTATATACAAAAAACCTGTCACCTGCCGCAAGTCCTTGTGAAGTACCGCCTGATATAACATATGAGTCATCCTGCACAGAAATAATATATGATTTCCATGGTTTATCCATACACTTATTTATGATATTTTCAACAAGTTGAGACAATGCTGCTGAAATAGCTTTATCGCTAAGTGTCGCATCATAGCCGGCAGAACCTCCAATGCCCATCACTTGCTTACTCGAAGTTTCCGCATAGCCTTTAGCCTCATCAGAATAAATAATAAGCCCCGTTGTTGCCTCCACTAATCGAACACTCACTCCCGCTTCTACAGTCTGAGTCTTAGTCGAAGAAAAAACTTTTTGTTCTCCTTCTGTCTTTCTGCCGAACTCTGTGATTGATCCGAGAATGATGTAATCTGCACCGATCTTGTTCATGTTAGCCCCTGCCTCATTCATGAGGATATCAAGGTCCTCTCTTTCCAATAGGATAAATTTACCACTTGAGGCAAGTTTAGATGACAGGATGTCAAGAGCTTGTTTTCTCATAGGATCATTTTCTTTATCATAAAATAATCCCTTCGCATACTGAGTCTCATTTGAAAAACGTCCTATAGCCACTTTTCTCTTGATAGTTCTTTCACCCTGTGCTGCCATAGGCAGTACTACAGCCAGCATTAACAGCAGCGGCAATAGAGTCTTAACCAGTTTCATATTCAATGTATTAAGTTATTAATTGACAGCTAGTCCTGTCCAGCAAATCAGTTTAATACAAAAGTAACAAATTCCTAACAGAAGATGAACAATTAATTCATTTCCAAAAAATATAATCATCTCTGCTTTCGCACATATTTGGGCTGTAATCACGCATTCTTAATCATCGAAATGACAAACTTTGCAAAAGGCCGGATGTCGCCGTTCGTACTTGCTGTCTCCAGCGCAGCCATATATTCTGCACGCTTGTCTGTCGTAATCACCACCCAATCATAGCCGCCGGATGCCAACATCACATTCATCAGGAAACGGCACATTCTGCCATTTCCGTCCATATATGGATGAATATATCCGAAGAAAAAGTGACCGAGCACAGCCCTGACTATCGCACTCGGCTCATTGGCTAGCAGATTGAACAGCACAGGCATTGTAACACGAACATTGTCAGGACTCAAAGGTGTGTGCAAAGAGCCTCTTATGTACACTTGATTGTTTCGATACCCTATAAGGTCCGAAGCCTTCAAAAGTCCTACCCCTACAAACGGCGACCACATCTGGAGATACCACTGTTGGTGCTCTTTTTTTGCGACTACTCCAGGCTCCCCTCCTTCAAGAATCTCCAGGACACTGCCCTTTACAGACTGAAATGCGAGATAATATCCCCTTGCTACCAATGCATTCTTATTCTCTTTATCTTCTTCATCCGGATTCCAGTTGCCGCTTTTTACTTTATCTATAAGTTCGGCAGAAATCTTGTATCCTTCGATTGACAATGAGTGATAGGCATCATCCTTATACTTCTCTTCCAAAGAGTTCATATATCCCATAATATCGTCAATTCTCTTCTCAGGCATATCAATCAAAGGAAGTATCTGCTCCCTCATTTCTTTCCACATCAAAGTAATCCTTGCTTCGTATGGGGAAGTGAACATCAGATGTTCATCAGATGGTTTTTCAAAAGGATCAATCTCTCTCACATCATAACCAAACCCTCTCATTGTCATGAGAATATCATCAGACATCTCACCTCTTCCGATATGACGGAACGCTCCTGCGATTCGCCCTGCCCGAACAGAAGCCCCATTGTCTGCGAGAAGCCGGAGTATAGAGGAGGAGTCACGAACCAATGACAGACAGATCTTTGCAGTCAGTTCATTAAGCACAAAATATGAAGGAGATACATTTATCAATGCCTCCTCAAGAGTATAAACATTGACTCCTGACACAGGATCCTTGACGATAGTCTCCGGGAGTTTACCCCTAATCGGAAATATTGAAGTACCATAAAGAAGATTTGTAACATTATTGGCCCCTTCCGGTGTCCTGACGATACATTGTCTTGCAATCACCGTGCTTCCCGACCATCTATCCAAAGACAGTTCCGGACTCAGCACCCATTGATTTCCATATTTTCTATTGCAATACGCCTTTATGAAATTCCAGAAAGACGAATACCATACGGTCGTATCTCCCTCTGTACCAGGCTTGCTTACTATATACCATCCCTTCAGAACTTCTTGTAGCCAACCATTCAACTTAAGTCGATCCCGATGAGTTCTGCTCAATTGGGTTGTACCATATATCACCAGACTGTTATCCTTGTCCTGCAATTCTTTAAGAGCCTGCAAAGACTCTGCTAATTTTTCCCCAGGTGTTGCCATATCAGTATTTGCCTGCGCATCAAATTTAGTATTTAGCGACGTGCCTATTTTAGTATTTAGCGACGCACGATCATTAGTGTTTACCGCAAAAATAGCAAAATATTGTCATTAGGACAACAGTAATCTAAATGTCAATGACTTTGACTTTTGGTTTGCCCAAGACCAATGCCGTCAGAAGCAACAATATGGCAGCAGAAAGTAGACAAATTGTCAGCCATAACCAATGGCGAATAGAATGGAAAGAATGGCATGTAAGTTGCACGTCCTCAAGTAGCAACGCCTTAATAAGACGGTTGAGAACTGAGTATTTTTAAATTTTAGTAATTATGATTACCGAAAAATTACAGAATGCGGTAAACGATCAGATTACTGCTGAATTATGGTCTTCAAATCTGTATCTCCAGATGGCTTTCTACTTCGAGAAAGAAGGATGGAATGGTTTTGCACATTGGATGCACAAACAATCTGATGAAGAAAGGGAGCATGCCATAAGGCTTGCCAACTATCTTGCAAAGCGTGGCGGTGAAGCTAGCGTAAACATGATTGATGTCGTTCCTTCCGGTTGGGGCAGCGTCAAAGAAGTTTTTGCCAGTGTTGCAGATCATGAGCGTCACGTTTCAAAACTCATAGATGACCTTGTAGATGTGGCTGCCGCCGAGAACGACAAAGCAACCCAGGATTTTCTTTGGGGATTCGTCCGTGAGCAGGTCGAGGAAGAGGCTTCTGTCGATGCCATTGTAAACAAAATCGAAAGATGCGGCGAAAGCAGTCTTACCTTCCTGGATTCCGAACTCGCGAAAAGGTAAACATTGACCTGTAACCCAAAATATTAGCCTCGGCTGTCAATTCAGTCGAGGTTTTTTTGTCATTGATCTTCCCGACCATAATCCCCATACGTAATTTTATCCGGATTACCCCATGACAAGAACATCAACACCCGATTTTTCATCGTTACAGTAGAGCATTTCCGATTTTTTTCGTAGATTTGGTGATGCGAATAAAACTGCATAAAAAACGCAAACAACACACATGAAAACCCCAAACATTCTTATCCTATGCACGGCATTCCTCGTGAGTATGCCAAGTACAGATGCCCAGTCATTTAAGGACGGCCTCAAGAGCATCGGAGACAAAATCGGCAAACAAATCGTAAAGACGACCCAGTCTGTCAAGAACCAGACGACCACCAGCAAGCCGACTACACAAAAGCCTGCCGCAAGCAAGACGTCCGACAGGGACAAAGCTCTTCAGAAACAGTACGATGCAATGATGGGAAATGTTCCTGAAACGGAAGATGAGAAACCGACCGTGAAATTGCCGGATGAGCACACGGCACTTTTCGCTCCGCTCGGATATCCCGTAGAGGCAGCATACGGTACTCTTACGGTAAAGCCAAGTATGCCTCCACAGAGCCCTGATGCCCAGGTGAACTGGTCCGGAAAACAGCCGAACATCTTCAACTTGAACAATAAGAGTCTGGTGGATGAGTTCCTCCTGCTGGATGACTGCTTCAAAAACGGATATTTCAAGACTCTTACTCCGGCACATGCGCGATATGAAAATGTAGAAGGAGAACTCTATGCACGTGCCAACGAGTTGAACAAACTTGTAGAATTGATGGCAGAAGCCAGAAGCGAGTACGGCAGCGAGTCTCCTCAATGGGTAATAAACGGATTGCACGACAAGATCGCGTCCATTCTCGAGGGCGATAAGTATAAGACTCTCATAAAGAGCTCAATATCACCGTTTTTCACCGTCAAAGGGCTCATCAATGACGAGACGAAGGAGTATTTCCAGAAACATGGCGGATATGAGAACGCTACCAAGGTAACTATGACCAAATGGGATCCGAAACCTGTAAAACAAAGCATCTCCACTTCGGGATCAAGCCAGAGCGGAACCATCGTAAGCGAGAACGCTTCCGGAGCAACCGTTGACATCGACGGCATCATCTACATAGTCCACGCAAGCAAGGGTTTTGCCTTCGCTTCCGAGGCCGTGAACACCGCTGTAGCAGGCAAGGACATCGTCATGCCGGACTATATCAATTACAAAGGCAAGAGAATCCCAGTCACGGAAATGCGCGGTGATATTTTCTGGGGAAAGTCCATCAAATCCATCAAACTGCCGTCAACATTGACAGAAATATCGAACGCCGCACTCAGAGAGACCGACATCAGCGAGATCGTGATTCCGGCATCGGTGAAAATCATTCAGGGTTCTGCATTTTATGGTTGCAAGAACCTGAAGAAAGTCGTTTTCGAGAGCGACAAGATAGATGAACTGCATGGATGTTTCCAGAACTGCACCAGCCTCCAGAGCATCAAACTCCCTCGTTATGTGGGACTTACAAGTTATGAGATGTTCAGCGGCTGTACAAATCTCACGAGCGTGACTCTGCCTGAGAACCTTACGGAAATCAAAGATGGAACATTTGAGAACTGCACAAAACTCACTACCATAAACATTCCTGCCAGTGTAACCAAAGTCGGCAGTCACGTATTTTCCGACAGCGGTGTGGTTTCTCTCGACCTTTCCCACGTTTTGGAAATCGGAGAATTCACATTCGACAATTGCAAGAGCCTCAAGAACTTGAAATTGAATTCCAAACTGAAGGATGACTTCCTTATGGAAATCTACCCGGACATGATGACCTGCCCTTACATGCAGGTCAAATGGGAGAACAACCAGTATGTATATCCTGCAGGACTTGAATTTGTAGATACCGAATAAAAACGACACCCTATGACTACGAAAGAAACAGCTAAATATGTGATTATGACAATGTTGTCAGTGGCGGCCATCTTGCTGCCACTGACGGCATCAGCCCAGGACAAACCAAAAATCAAAAGCATTGACCTTATCATTCCGGTCCCGAAACCGGGAACGGACCTTTTTGACGCGCGAGAGGTTCAGCCGACTTCGGCGACTACCGAGTATGGAGACCTTGCCCCCACCGGAGATATCCAGCTTATGGAAGCGGATTATATCGGCGATTTCGTGGAGAAAGACAGCGGCGAGATGCTCTTCAAGAGCGGATTCGAGTATAAAGCCGTATTCAAGGTGATGATAAATCCGAGCGGAAAATACCAGACAGATTATTATTTCAAGAATAATGACTATGGTATCGACGGCAGCAGAATCAAGATTACCGTAAATGGAAAAGAGGCGAAAGTGAAGCCCAGCACCCCATATTTCATAGATATAGAGACGAGGGTTTTCGTAGGAGAAGGCGGGGCCGGATCTGACAGAGAAGCCGCGCTGAACATGAAATCAGATTATGAACTGAACAAAGACTCTTACCGCAGGTCTCGCAAGGCCTACTCCATCGACGAGGCCAATGCTCTCAGCCCTGACATCAATCCTTGGCCGCTGATTGTCATCAACGATTCGTATGCCCCGCGATTCTATGCCAACATGGAAGGAGAATTCAAGGGACAGAAGACCATGCGCGTGACAAAGATTATAGTAGATACTGACAATGATTTCATCCAAGATTGCGCAGCAGGTGATGTAAACAACTTCATACAAGGAACTTACAACATTCGCGAAGTATGGCTGAGCCAGAAAGTGGACGTCCAGAAGTTCATCAGGACCATCTGTAATATCTATCAGGGTGACAGGGATTTTTCAACAAGTATCTACCATCCGTATAACAGCTACCTGTGCCAGAATAAAAGGGCAACTATATTCATTCCGGAATCAGAAGCCGACAATGTAATGAAAATGGTTACCCGAGAAACTTGGTCATACCCTATATTGTTCACGATAAAGACATATCAGGGTGACGTATTCTCTGCTCAGAAAGCCGGAGCCGATGCCGCAAAACCTTTCTGCACGCATCATGTCTTCACGGGAAAAACAGCTTCTCCTGACTGCATTTGCAAGGATTATTCATGCAAGAATTTCACTTCGTACTATTATTCATGCAAATACTGCGGAAAATGCGAGCATAACCCTGCCCATACCTTCGAGATAAAATATAGCGACTTCGATTACCCGCTGCACATATTCGAACAGCCTCTGGCCAATGACCAGGCATATATAGGCAAAAACTCCGCCGGACAGCACGTATGGTGGTACAGCTGCATCTGGTGCGGCATGTCAGAAGGATATGAACAGAAGCACTTTACAAAAGTCGCATGGAAAGCGACGGGAACTGAAATGAACTATGAAGACTTCAGGAAGGCCATGGCCGAACAGGCAGAAGGTTTCGAAACCGAGGCAAGACTTACCACTACAACGCAACCGGGAACGTTCATCCTTCCATACAAGTCAGACGCCAAGATGAGCACTGCTTTCCAAAGTTCGGTAAACTTCGCTTTGTGCGACGATCTTTTGGATGACGAAGTACTCGGAAAAGACTACACCGTACAGGCGACATTGCTTCAGGTAAGATCTCTCGCTGTACGTCTGGTAGAGGAACTTCTCGACCGTGAAATCAAACTCGGCAAGAAACAGTCAGGCGACAAGTTCGTGGCGAAATGCGCTGCTCTCGGAATCAACGAAATTCCTTCGGCATCAGCTTCGGACAGCGACAAGGCCACCCGTCAGGATGTGGCTGCAATCCTCTACAAGGCATTGCGTTACATCGAGGACCAAGGTGTCTATGCCTATACGGAATTCGATAATGGACTGGACAAATACATTGACAAGAAAGATATCAACCCTGCCGCAGAGGAGGCCATGAGTTTCATGGAGGCACTCGGTCTGATCAAAGGCAAGACGTCCACGACCATCTGCCCTAAGGAAATCTGCTCCATCGAACAAGCTATCGACGTGGCAGAAAAATGCACACATGCACATCAGCTCGGCTGGTATCAGGTGAGAGCATGGGGAGAAGGAGCCGGGCGCGACTTTAAAGGTTGCGTTTACACAGGCCCGTCCGAAGGCTATTCGACATTCCAGACTTACGCACCGGGTGAAAGAGTGTGGGTTACAGGTCCGCGCATCGGCGGCATGTGGGAGTTCCTGCCTATCGTAGACAAATATACCGGCAAGACAGTATATGTGAAAGCCGAATGGTACACACCTGTAAGAAAACATGTGTTCACCTCGAAGAAGACCGTCAAGACCATAGAGTTCAAAGACTACTGGGACGGAACCGGCATGTGGACCCTGTAGGTTCACATTTCTTCGCGCCAAGGTCAATGATACCTGCAAGTGTTCAGCCCCCTTGCAGGCTCGAAATTTGCGGCGAAAAACCTGACACAATCCCAACACGAGAAAACATGAAAACGACAATATGGAAAGGCGCGGCTGACAGAAGCCTCCCGACAGTTTATATCCACTCGGTAGCCGGAGACGGGCACAACGTATGGAACAGGTGCAGAGAAATGGGATGCCCTGAATTCAACCTCGTATCCATACACGACTTTGACTTCGAAGGCGAACTGACACCATGGCCCGCACCGGGCGTCAGAAAGGGACTGCCGATGTTCAACGGCAATGCTGAAGCACACCTCGGAAAACTCCTGGACGAGATAATGCCGGAAGTGGAGAGAAGCCTGCCACACCCGAGTTCTGTCAATGCCATTGCAGGATATTCATTGGCAGGGCTGTTCGCATTCTGGAGCCAATGGAAGACAAACGTATTCCACAGAGTCGGATGCGGGTCAGCCTCATTCTGGTACCCCGGTTTCATTGACTTCATGAACACCAATGCAATGAAAAGCAAGCCCGACTACATATACCTGTCGTTGGGCGACAACGAAAGCAACACGAAGCACCCTGTAATGAGCCGCGTGGGAGAATGCACCGACCAGGTACTGTCATTCCTCGACAAGACCGGAATCGCGCACGACTTCGAGATAAACCCCGGAAACCACTTCTCCGACCCTGACGGAAGACTGGCAAAAGCCATCAAGGCTATTTTGAAGTAAGGAGAGGGTCAATGCCTTTGTGCCAGAACCTTGAGGTGATGTCCTCCAGGACATAGCCGGAATCACCGGAAGCCGATACGGCCGGCTTGCGTATCACGTGATACAGACGCTGGTTAGTGGACGGATTGTTCAAAGGTCCACAGGACGGACGATAAGGCCCCACCTTGACATAGTCAAAAGCAAGGAACATGTCATCCCCTACAGTTTCTCTTCCAGAATAAATGGCCAATGCCAATGACGGATGGGCTGAACGGATATAAGAAGCCAATGACATAAGAGCCTGATGGTCATTGCCTTCACCGAGAAAAAGGAAACAATTCACACCGAAATTGTCTGCCAGCATTGACTCAACCCTTTCCGGCGTCAGCTCCAGTCCGATATCGGTCCGGAGAAATGGGGAATGGCAGCCTTCACACAGTCCGGTACAGTTCGAGATATCCACGGCCAGCGTCACCTTGTCCGGAATTTCTTCCATCACGACGCTGGTCATCTCCGGCACATACTTTATCATTGACAATCCTCAGCGTAATATCTGTGCTCGGCCTCCTCCTGACGCATCTCGCTGAAAGAAGAAATCCTCTTCAGATAGCCGATGACGCGGGTGAGGTAATCCAAATTCTTGCTTCCGCACTTAGGGCACACTGTCAATGTATCCTTGCTGATATATCCGCAGTCATTGCAGACAGTATTGCGGCAGTTGAATGTGAAATAATTCGTACCGTAATGAGCCGCAACATTGAGCAGCTGCCTGTACTGGTCCTTGCTCAGATGCTCGGCAATGTTCATGTGGAGGGCCGAGCCACCGTCGAGATACTTCACATAATCCTCTCCATGGAGCTTGAACTTGTCAATCATGGAAAGTCCCTCATCCTCAGGATTATAGAAGTATGAACTATACATATTGTGCTTTGGAGAAACGAAGAAACCGTCCTTCTTGTCCCACTTATAGTTCTTGCCTGACAGGTTCTCGCCCGGGACGAACTCAGTATTGAACATAGTCTCGCGGGTCTTGTCCTTCCTGTTGGAAATATTTATGGTCTCGAGAATGGTATTGACAAACTCACGATATCCCTCATTCGGAGAAATCTCCAGGCCGAGGAACTCGGCAGCATCTGTAAGGCCATTGACGCCGACAGTAAGATACTGCTTGCGCATGTCGATGAAACCTGCCTTATAGACATCGAGCATATCAGCCTTCAGGAAATCGAGAATGATAGCATTGAAAGCTGTCTGGTATTTGTGGACACGACCGGTCATCTCGCTGATTTCCGCGTCGATGACCTTGTACAACTCACCCCTGTCGTATTTCAAATCCGAAGGAAGCGGCTGTCCCTCAGGAATGTCAATGCCCTGAGTCTGCTTGAAGAACTTCCTTGCAGCAATCTGGATAAGCCTGTTCAGGTTTATGGTCATGACCGACTTCGAACCGGTAGCCACGGAGGCGGTTCCCATAGAATACTGATGGGTGGTATGATTGTGCTCCTCGTCTGTGTTATCCAAGTCTTTCAATGAGTTACGCAGACGGCAGCAGCTTGAGAGGCTGTCCGGACTGTTGGAAATGTAGCAGAAGAAACTGTGTCCCTTGGACCACATTTCAGCTGTGAAGTCAGCATATTCCTTATCCGCATAATCGTCTCCGCCGTCGGTAAGGAGAGCCATGGTCTCGACTGGGAAAGTAAGGATATAGTCATTCCTCTCCTCGTTGAACCAGTTCATGAAATGTTTCTGGAGCCAGGACAATGTCTCCCACTTAGGAGCCGTGCCGTCAGGGAAACGGAAATCTCCGAACACACCCTGGAAATACGGTTTGTCGAAATATCCTATGTTCCAGAAAACTGTCTGATATCCGCGGTTTCCGGCCGGCATGTTCATAGAGTGGACAACCTGCTGGAAATAATTGTCAATGACTTTCACGAGGGTGCGCTGCTTGACATTGTTTTCCACTACCTCGCCGAGACGCTCGAGATAATCGTCCCCGTAGTCCTTCCTGATGAAATAGTCGAAGTACATCAGGAATTCAGGAGTAGCCACGGCACCCATGAACTGGGACGAAATAGAATAGACAAGATTTATGAACTCACCGCAGAATGACTTGAGGTCGGTAGGTGCCACGGACACGCCGCCGAGTTCCTTCAGTCCGCTTTCAAGGAATGGGTACATGGTAATGGCGACGCAGTACGGATAACCCGGTGTGCCGCTCTCGTCATGCTTGTAAAGAACGTGACTTTCAAGGTCCTCGATATACTGGTCAGCCAGACGCTTGCTATACATCGCCTTGATCTTGTCCTTCATTATATAGCGGTTCTGCTTGATATTGTTCTCCTTGTAGAGTTCCTGCCCGAGGGTCACGATATTCTTGCGGGTGACATTGGCATTGGCATCAAACTTAGAACCGGTCGCGGCATTCGAAGCCTTGATGTAGTCTCGGATGAAATCGCGCTTCTTGCGGAGGTCCATGCCTGCATCGAATTTTTCAATGTAGGCGACGGCGACCTTCTTGTTTATGGACATCAATGACTCCTCGACCTGTCGGCGAATTTCCTTGCTGGCAATCTTGTCATATATGTACAGATTATCGACAATTGACACCACCACAGCCTCCGGGCACACTTCACCTGCAGACTTGTAGGCCTCGTGAATACCTCTCATCAGCTTTTCCCTATCGTACTCTTCGTAGGAGCCGTTAGTCTTATAGACATCCATAATTTATAAATATTAAAAACTACAAACCATCCCCGGACTCCCGGAGACGGTTTGCAAAATTATAAAATCGTACATCCTTATCAAAGGAATTTCTGCGGAAAAGTTATCAACAATCCACAGAGATTTCAACAGGCGCGACGGCAGCGGCTGATAGTCAACGGACTACCCTCTCCGGGCCCTCCGGACGCCCGCAAAATTATTTCACCAGCGCTCCGACAGACATCAGATAATCGGTCTCCGCAATACGGGATTGGGTGAACGCCTCGATGAGATTGCTCCTGGCCTGCTGCCACTGGAACTGCGCGTCCAGATAGTCCGAAAGCGGACACATGGAGGCATGGTAACGGTTCTCCGTAACTCTCAGATTTTCATCAGCCTGGGCCTTTCCGTCCCTGGCCGCCTCGATAAGATTGTAGCTGTCGGAAAGATTGAACGCGGCCTGGTTGGCCTGGAGTTCCATCAGACGGCCATTCTTCTGCATGTCCAGAGCTGCATTGTCCACATCGATCTTTGCCTTGCGGACCTTGTTGTAGCCCTGTCCCCATTTGAAGATAGGAATGCTGAGGGACAGCATCGCCACGCCCATATCCTGACCTATCTTCTGGGTATAAGGCACATAATTTCCGCCGCCGGCATCCACCATAGTCTTCATCTTGATATTGCCGAAAGGACAATAACCGCCGACAAGAGCCAATGTCGGAAGATAGTCTCCCCTGGTCATGCGCACCTGCATACGGGAGATTTCCAGACTCGTTTCCAGCAGCCTCATCTCGGGCCTGTCAGACACGGACACGTTGTCCGTTCCCATACGTGTAAACTCCTCAGGTACAGCGACATCCTCGACAGCAATCTCCGTATCGAAAGGCACACCTACCACACGGCACAATGCCATCTTGCACAACGCCACTCCGTTGGCCACCTTCCTGACCTGATATTCCACCTCGGAACGCTTGGCCTTGACAGTCAGCAGGTCAGCATCCGTGGCCATGCCGGCCGAAGACGCGACACCGATCTGGGAAAACAATGTATCCAGCTGGGCAGCAAGCACATCCATCATCTCCTGCTTCTGCAGGACAGCCACATAAGTCCAGTAAGCGTTGTCAGCATCATAGATGACGGACGCCTTGGCCATACGGAGCTGTTCAGCCGCAGCACCCGCCCCCATCTCAGCCATCTTCTTGCCCGTCAATATCTTGCCGCCGGCATATATAGGCTGTGTAAGCATGACCCCGGCCATATATGTGCCCTTCATTATCATTTCCATGCCGCTCATTTCCATATTCGGCGTCATGTACAAGACAGACCCGCTCGCATCTATCGCAGGAAGAAACGCCGAAACCGCAATTTTCCTGTCCAGAACGGATTGGGTCAATGCATTGTTCCCCTTCTTCACGTCTTCGCTGCTTTCCAATGCCATCTGACGGCATTTTTCCACGTTCAAGGTCAATGCTGCCCCGGATGGCTGCGCGAGGGCAACCACCTGGGAAACAACACAAAGCAACATTGACAATCCAAAATATCTTTTCATGATTACGCTTTTTTAATGTGATACAGTACAGTGTACAGCACAGGCAGGAGCAGCATGGTAATCATCGTACCCACAGTCAAGCCTGACATGATGCAGACCGCCATTGACCCGTACATCGGGTCTCCGAGAAGAGGCATCATTCCCAGAATTGTCGTCAATGATGCCATGAGCACCGGACGGACTCTGGATACGGTGGCTTCGACCACGGCATTGTAAGGAGCATAGCCTTCCTCCTTCTGCAATCTGCCGATTTCATCCACAAGGACAATCGCATTCTTCACCATCATTCCGATAAGACCGATAAGTCCGATTATCGCCATGAATGTGAACGGCTGGCCTGTCAGAAGAAGAGCCGGAGTGATTCCGCAGATGACGAACGGGAAGCAGATAATGATAAGGAACACCTTCTTCCAGGTTCCGAAGAGGAACAAAAGAATACCGAGCATAAGGAACAATGTCAGCGGCACATATTTGAGGATGTTGTTGATAGCCTCATTCTGGATGCCCATATCACCGATCCATCTGAGTCCGTATCCTTCAGGAAGTTCGATGGATTCAATGTCCTTGCGTATGGAAGATACCACCTTGGCAGCTGTAGCACAGTCATTCTCCGGGTCAGGGTCACACTCGGCCTCGATTGCGCGTCGTCCGTTGTATCGGAGGACCATGCTTTCTTCCGGGCAAAGTGCAACACTGTCAGCCACAGAAGTCAGAGGCACTGTCGCGAAAAGTTTGTCCTTGAGTTCAGAGGCGACTTTGCCTGAAGACATTATGGCTCCCATGTCATCGTCAGACACGTGAATGTTCAATGTACTCCAGACAGGAACGGCATCCAAGTTGGAAATGCGGCTTCCGTCCTGGTTCCTGACCATAAGATTCACAATCATCATACGGTCCTGGTCCGGTATCACTCCGACAGGAAGACCGTCTCCGGCAGCCTGCAGGGCATTGCCGACATCACCGCGGGAAACGCCGCTGCGCACGGCATTGAACTGGTTATATGCCACCTCATACTTCTTTCCCGTAGGCCTCCAGTTGTTCTCGACAGAATACTTGTCCACATAAGGACAATTCTTCATGATTTCCTCAGCCTGGGCGCTCAAGTTTCTCAATACGGCAGGATCAGGACCTGAGAATTCCACCTCTACGGTATGTGATGTTCCTACAGAGAAATTATACTTTCTGGTACGGATATAGGCCTGAGGGAACGCCTCCCTGAGCTGAGCCCTTACTCCCGGAAGAACTTCGAGCACCTGTTTGTAATTCTTGCAGTCAACGATAAGCTCACCGTAACAGTCTCCGCCGGATGTCATTGGCCTTACAAGGCAGTAATGGGCAGGAGCACTGGACTGGGCTGCTGAAACCCTGACAATCTTCGGGTTTTTTTCCAGCATTTCACTCATCTCCAGCAGATGGTCGCGGACAGCATCCGCAGATGTTTCTGCAGGGAAGAAGCACTCCACGACAAACTGGCTGTAGTCCAAATCCGGGAAGAAAAGGTTCTTGACCTTCGTCATGCCGAATGCACTTGCAATCAGGATGACCACGGCGGTTCCGACTACTGTCTTTTTGTACTGCACAAGGAACGAAACAAGTTTTCTGACAAATCTGTGCATCGGAGAATTCATCACGGAAGTATCTTTTCCTCCGTCATCCTTGTAATGACGCGGAAGCCAGTCCTTCGCGCAAATAGGTACCTGAATCAGAGCAAGCACCCAGCTGGCAAGCAGGCTCACGCAAAGCACAAGGAACAGATCGCTGGCATATTCACCCGCGGTATCAGGTGACAGATAGACACTTATGAAAGTCGCAGCCGCGATTACCGTAGCACCGAGAAGAGGCAGCGCCGTATTCTTTCCGATGCGGAACAGGTATGTTTTCGGCCCCAGTCCGCGTTTCTTGTCCACAAGGATTCCGTCCATTATCACGACAGCGTTGTCCACAAGCATACCCATCGCTATAATGAAGGCTCCCAATGAAATACGCTGAAGAGTGGTTCCCATCACGAGAAGTACCGGGAATGAAACCGCCACGGTCAGCACAAGGCCGAAGCCGATGATGACGCCGCTCCTGAATCCCATCGTGAAGACCAGTACAAGAATCACGATCAGGACTGATTCGAGCAGGTTCAGCATGAAAGAAGAAATCGCCGCGCTCACCTTGTCCGGCTGGAAAAATATCTTTTCGACCGTAATTCCCGCAGGAAGATTCTTTTCAATGCCGGAGAGCCTCTTTTCCACCTCCTTTCCGACATCAGGCACGATTGCATCATCCTCCATGACCGCACAGATGGCCAATGCCGGCTCCCTGTCCACAAAGAATCCGCTGCGCTGTGGCTCCGAATATGTACGCTGCACTTCAGCCACATCCCCCAGCCTTACAGTCTTGCCGTCCACAGTGGATATCATGAGGTTGCGCAGGTCATCTTCGTTCTGAATCTGGCCTGAGACCCTGACAGGAATCTTGTCCTCACCGGAAGTCACATCACCTGCCTCAACACTTTTCACCGCGCCCTGCAAAGACATCATCAGTTGCGTAGGAATCAGACCGTTACGTGCAAGTTTCTCTTTAGATATAATGACATTGACGACTTCATCGCGGGCGCCCGCAATATTCACGCGCTTCACTCCTTTCACGTCGAGGATTTCCCTGCGGATGAGGCTGGCATATTTGTAAAGTTCGGAATAGTCATATCCGTCTCCGCGGAGCGCATAGAAAATGCCATAGGTATCTGTCATGTCGTCGATGACCATAGGCGTCCGGCAATCCTGCGGAAGATATGGGGCGACATCATTGACCTTTCTCCTGAGGAGGTCGAAGTGTTCCTGGAGTTTCTCGTTCAGGACCGTCATCTTGAATTCGACGGTTATCATGGCCACGTCGTTCTGGCATTCGGTCTTGATCTTGCTAACGTCCGGAAGGGCACGCAGCGCATCCTCCATGCGGATGGCGGCATTGAGCTCCACCTCATGGGCGCTTGCTCCCGGGTATGATATGACCACCATAGCCTGCTTCGCACTGATGGCAGGGTCTTCGAGTTTCGGCATGCTGAGGAATGACAAAACTCCGGCAATGAGTATGGCGGCGACAGCTGACCAGAAAAGGACTGGCCGCTTCATGAAAAATTCAGTAAGCTTGTTCATAAAAGACCTCCCACATTGGTTTCAGAGGGAGCCTGAAGAATCTTGACCCTCTCACCCTCTTTCAATGAGGCTGCACCGGCGACGACGACTTCGCTTCCAGATGCGATACCTCTTACGGACGCTCCGGTGACATCGGCTGACGATACGACTTCGACATTGACACGCTTCAGGACAGAATCATCGGCCACTGTCCAGACATATGCCTGACTGTTGTCGTAACAGATTGCGGACAAAGGCATTGACACTTCCCTTCCGACATTCAGTCCGTCCTTTTTGACATTGACCTCGACATTCGTTCCGGGCAGGAAGGAATTTTTCATCAGGCTTCCGCCCAGGTCTATTCTCAATGTCATGCGGTAGAGCTGGTTTCCGTCTGCCTTCGGCACGATTCCGACGAGCTTCGCCTTGCATGTTTCTCCGCTCGGAGTCCTGACTGAAAATGACGTAAAGGATGACCTGTCCAGATACTCGGCAGCAGCGATATCCGCCTGAACCTCAAGGCCTGACACGTCCATCATGCTGATGACAGGGGTTCCGGCATCCACCATCTCGGATTTCGAGAAATTAACGGATTTCACATATCCTGAAACCGGAGCATACAGCTTGGTATAGGCAAGTTTGTTCTTGTTGACCTGAAGCTGGACGGCGAGTTGCCTCAGACCGGCTTCCGCCTTCTCATAATCATTGGCAGACACGCTTTTCTTCTTGTAGAGCTCGCGTAATCTGGACACCTCGTCCGAAACCTGGTCATATTGGATCTGGAGAGCCTCGACTCCAAGTTTGTAGTCCGAGTCATCGAGCGAAGCTATGAGCTGGCCCTCTCTTATGTAGTCACCTTCTTTGACATAGATCTTCATAATCTGTCCGGGAGTCTTGAACGCGACATTGATGGTATGCATTTCCTGAACTGTTCCCGGATATGTCAATGTTCCTGTGCTGTCCGCTGATGAGACAGTTATGGTCTTGACAGTCCTTACTGCCGGAGCAACTGCATTTCCGCCGCCGGCACACGAGATAACGGCTGCTATCGGAAAGAGCGCTGCAGCCACACGAATTACGGTTTTCATCTTCTTACGTTTTTAGTGGTGCAAAGATGAGATTTAGAGGAGGAAATGTGTTATTCAATTGCGCGCATCGTTTGTTCATTATTGCGGAATTTATTGTAATATCCTCCCGTTATGAACAATTGTTTGTTCTATTTCAGATTTTAATCATAACTTTGCCGCCAGAATAAACTTTCGGTCATGGATAAGGAAAACATTTTCAGAAGTCTTACTATCAGGATGATTGCGTATCCTGAAACCTGTCATGTCCTGGACGGGAATTTTCTGATAGCCGATACGGATGAAGAATCCACAAACCTCTCGGAAATGATTTCATGCCCCGACAAAAAGGTGTTTTCCAACGAGCCGTTCAAGGTGGAATTCGCATTGTGCATCCTGATAAAGAGAGGTTCGATGCAGATAATGCACAACCTGAATGAATACTCCATCACCAAGAATGACGTTTTCGTCGTCATGCCTGGCGATTTCGCAAAATGCATGGAAATCTCCCCGGATTGCAGTATGGCAATGTTGGCATTTTCTGACAATTACTATGCCCCGATAAGTAACGGAGTGCAGTTCAACACGTTCTACTCCTTCTTCCGCAAGCATCCGAAAAACAGCATTGACAATCAGAGTTTTACAGATACTCTCCGGATTCTGGACATAATGAGGCGAAGGATTGAAGACACCAGGCACATTGACAAGAGAAATATCATAAGAGGCTATATCTATGCGCTATGCCAGGACGCTCTCGGATGGATCAATGTCATAAAAGAGACGGATGCGACACCGAGGAACAGGGGTGAGGAAATACTGGCATCATTTCTGGAACTTCTTGAAAACAACTACATTACAGAACACAGAATCCAGTTCTATGCGGACGAGTTGTGCATCTCCACGAAGCATCTCTCGGAAACCGTAAAGTCCGTAAGCGGGCGCAGTGTCAAGGACTGGCTCCAGGATTATCTGATGCTGGAGGCCAAGGCTCTTCTCCAGTCACACAAGTATTCCATCCAGGAAATAAGCTGGAGACTGAATTTTGCGAACCAGTCTTTCTTCGGGACATGGTTCAAAAAAGCCGCGGGGATGTCCCCACGGCAGTATATGGATAAATTTGCGTAATTCCCTATTGGTTCATCTTGCGGAGGAACAGCTCGATGGTGTTCTCCATGAGACAGGTGATGGTCATCGGACCTACACCGCCCGGAACCGGAGTAATCACTGATGCCAATGGTGCAACTGCCTCGTAATCCACGTCTCCACAGAGTTTTCCTGTTTCAGGATCGCGGTTCACACCTACGTCAATGACAACTGTGCCCGGTGTAACCATGTCCTTGGTGACGAACTTGCTGCGGCCGATGGCAACGACCAGAATCTCTGCCTCACGTGTTACTGCAGGAAGGTCTGCGGTACGGCTGTGACAGATGGTGACAGTAGCATTTCTGTCGAGAAGGAGTTTGGCTACAGGAAGACCTACAATCTGGCTTCTTCCTATTACGACAGCACGCTTGCCCTTGATCTCCACGCCTGCTTCCTCGAGCATCCTGATGATGCCCATAGGAGTACATGGTACTGTGCAAGGCTGTTTCTGCCACAATGCTGCAACATTGAGAGGATGGAATCCATCAACATCCTTATCTTTGGAAATGGATGCGATCACCTTGTCTTCATTGATATGGTCAGGCAACGGGAGCTGGACCAGAATACCGTCGACAGTATCATCAGCATTGAGTTCAGCTATCAGATCAAGCAGTTCTTTCTCTGAGATGTCAGCCGGTTTCAGAATAGTGGTATTGTGTATTCCGACCACTTCGGAGGCCTTTGCCTTGCCTTTCACGTATGACTGGCTTGCCGGATCTTCTCCTACCAGAATCACTACCAGATGAGGCACGCGGCCATATTTTTCAGGGAATGTGCTGACCTGTGCAGCCATCTCCGCTTTCAGTTTGATGGAAAGTTCCTTTCCGCTTATTACTTTAGTCATAGCATTATCTTTGTCCCCGAAAGATAAGTATTTTTTTCGGAATCCATAATGCCGGAGCATCTTGAGCGCATTTTTTTTTGAAAATCGGTAGTATCTACTTCTCACGCGGTACAAATTCAACCGCGTAAAACCGTAAAGTGTGAAAATCGCCCGTAAAATATCACAGAAAATGTGAAATTTATGTGGGTTTTTAGTGCGGATTATGTGAAAATCATTATCTTTGTGATTGAAGATAAAGATTTTAGATATGGATAATCTGCTTAAGAGAAAGGTCGATGACTATTTGAAGACTTGGAAAAACAATCCTGAAAGGAAACCTCTGATTGTCAAGGGTGCACGTCAGATTGGAAAGACACGATCTATCGAATGGTTTGCATATCATAACTATAAGAATGTCATCCAAATCAATTTTGTTGAACAACCTAAATTCAATAATATCTTTGAGGATGGTTTTGAAGTGGATACCATACTTAAGAACATATCGTTTCTGAATCCTGAACTTGAGTTTATTCCAGGTGATACGCTTTTCTTTTTTGATGAACTCCAAGCCTGCCCTAATTGTGCTACTTCATTGAAATTCTTTAAATTAGATGGACGCTTTGATGTTATCTGCTCCGGCTCGCTAATGGGAATCAATTACCGGGAAATAGAGTCCAACAGTGTAGGCTACAAAGAAGACTATGAAATGCATTCTATGGATTTCGAAGAGTTTCTTTGGGCTAAGGGCTATTCGGACGATTTTGTTGAGGATCTCTATCGACATATGCTTGAATGTAAGCCACTCTCTGAATTGCAGATGGATGTCCTTTTTGAACTCTTCCGGGACTATGCTACTATCGGAGGTATGCCTGAAGTTGTAAATACATATATCCGGAACAAGAACTTCAGCGGGACATATACCATTCAGAAGCAGTTGCTGAAGGATTATGAAGAGGATATTACCAAATATGTAGTGGGATTGGACAAGGCGAAAGTTAAGGCTGTCTATAATCATATCTCCACATTTCTGTCCAAGGAAAACAAACGTTTTCAAATTACTAAAATTGCAAAGAATGCAAGAAACAGGGATTATATAGGTTGCGTGGAATGGCTTGCTGATGCTGGTATTATAAATGTCTGCTATTGTCTAAACAGGCCGGAACTTCCCCTTAAAGGGAATTATGACCCTAAACTCTACAAGATTTATTATAGGGACACTGGACTTTTGATAGCATCACTCGATGAGGAATCGCAGGAGGATTTGAGGGCCAATAAAAACCTTGGCACATATAAGGGTGCCATATATGAAAACATTGTAGGAGATATGCTGGTAAAGCAAGGGTACGCCCTCTACTACTACAGCAGCGACAGACCAGCCATCGAGATGGACTTCTTTGTAAGAGATGCAGATTCTCTTATCCCTGTGGAGGTCAAGGCTAAGGATAACGCGACAATATCATTGAATAATCTGTTGAAAGATGATAAATATCCCGATGTGAAATATGGCATTAAACTATGTTATAAGAATATCGGCTTCAATGGTATGTTCTATACATTCCCTTACTTCTTGACATTCCTCTTGAAAAGATATATTGCGGAAAGGTTAAGATGACCCTCGGTTGCGCGATTCGGCCGAAAAATAACTTTCCAAAAGTTTCTGCGCTAAAGGCAGTCAGGAGCAGGATTTTGTGAATCCCATTGAAAATGAACCAAATATGAATTAATATTGAATTATCCTGATGGAGTCCGAGAAAGAATAAGTCAAAGATCTGATTGTAGATGTCAGCGAGGAGGAGGTAAGGTTAGCATTATTGGATAACCACCGTCTCAAGGAAGCATTTATCCACTATCTGGATTTGGGTCTGTATTTCAATGCGTTCGACGAATTCGTCCGCAAGACAAATACTAACACCAACGCCAATGATTTGTTCACCGGCATTGAACTTGGTCCTATCCTCGCAAAGGAGGGGCAGATCGAGAATCATCTCAAGCCGGGGGCGCATTGACTAGAAACACGTTGGCATATCTGAGACTTTTTGCCGAGATGGACTTTATGTTTTCAAATTTTTATATATTTGTAACATACAGTTATTTTTTAAGGATTACTTAATCGACAATGACATGAATTCATTTTTATGTCAAAAAATTTGTCAAAAAAAATGATTATGTAAATTTGGCATAATGTAAAACGTTTTTGTATGGGCGTTTGTCTATAATCAATTACATCTTCATATTATGAAACCTTTACAATCTTTCTTTGCGGTGGTGGCCGGAATTCTGGCTGTCAGTTGCGCCAACAGAACTGTGGGGAGCTCGGCAGATAAGGACATAGTCATCAATGACACCCTTACCAGGGCGGAACTTGTGACTATGGATGTACTGACACAACATAACATTGTATCAGATCTCACTCCGGAAAAGAAACTGGAACTTTATGACTATAAGCTCCAGAAAGACCTTGCATCAGGAACTCTTAATGATGAAGAGGCGACCCTGATGAAAGACTTGCGTGCACACATGAACGTGCGCATCTATGCGGACAAGGCGGCTAAAGATGAATTCAACGCATATGCGAAAACAATTGAAGAGAAACTCAGAAACGATTACGGCTGGGATGACAGGAAAATGTTCCAATATACAGAAACCATCATGACTGCCGAGGAGGCCGAGCCGGTTTTGCTGGCTAAAGAGAAGATGATGAAATAAACTCCTTTGCCAATCTGAAAACAATTCATGTCACTGTGCCGTGGAAACTCATCTCAGGCCGATAATTCCGCCTACGATGCCTTCCACGGCACAATTGCGTGTAATTTTGAGCTTTACACTTGAGACTGTCAGAACAGAAAGCCTAGGGTAAATGTCTTGGACGACATGTCCGACTCGAATCCATATTCGGCATCGAAGGCATAACACAGGTCCACCGACAGACGGAAGCGCCATATCGAAACGCCAAAGTGTGGTCCCACTATGCCGTAAGCATTGCTGTAGCTCGTGTTTTCCATTTTCTCGAACAATACTCCGCCACCGATTCCTGCACCGACAAACGGACGAACCAGTTTGCTTGGCAATATGACATAATCGACGCCGAGCATTCCTTCGACCTGATTACATTTGGTATTGACATATGTCGGGTTTTCGCCGGCTGTCCAACCCTTGGCATTGCCGTTCTTGTAGGAGGCGCGGAACAGAGCATCGAAATTATCATGAAACCTATAGCCATATCCAAGATACGCTGTCGGGCCTGCATTTCTGTAAAGTCCACCGACAGAACCGGTTATGCCATAAATTGAGACTCCGGCACCGACTTCAAATTCGCTGCCATGCTTCACCTGTGCCGACAGGATCACAGGAAACAATGCCATTACGGCCATCAAAACAAGTCTTCTCATATCTGTATAGAATTATTGTGTCTTATTTTTCGAAAGATAGACAAAATATCCCATTTTGAAATCTTTTATGTTTTTTTTACTCAACATTACCGATTCTTTATTGAAAAGATAAAAGTCAATGTCAATGCAGGCAGGTATATCCGCTATGAATCTTTTTTCGTATCTTTGCAAAAAGAGACGCATGAAACACATAATTCACAGCGAAACAAAAACATTAATACACAATAACTCATAAAATGAAAAAGTTTGCAATTTTTGCCGCATCAATGTTAGGATGCGCGATGATGTCAGCACAGCCGGCACCGGGAAGTTTCGAACAGACATGGACAAGAGGCCCGGAATGGCTTCGCGACGGAGTCATCTATCAGGTTTATCCGTCTTCCTACAAGGATTCTGACGGAAACGGAATCGGAGATATCCGGGGAGTCATCTCAGAACTCGACTACATTGAGAGTCTGGGAGTAAGGGCAATCTGGTTCAATCCCCTCTTCGTCTCAGGATGGATTGACGGCGGCTACGATGTCATTGACTTTTACCGCGTCGATCCGCGCTTCGGCACGAACAACGACATGGTCGAACTTATAGAAAAGGCCCATGCAAAGGGTATCAAAGTGATGCTGGACCTGGTTGCAGGCCACACTTCGGACAAGCACCCCTGGTTCATCCAGAGTTCAGAGGATACGAATCTCCAGTATTCCGACTATTATATATGGTCTGACCGCCTGCCGGATGCGAAGGCTGAGAAAGACCTGGAGACAATGCTGAAGGACCCTAACTATATGCAGAACACCATCGGCAAATGGATGAAGAGCGAGTACCCGAGGAACAAGTTCTATATGAAGAACTTCTATGCCTGCCAGCCTTCCCTCAACTATGGCTATGCGAATCCGGACCCGTCCCGTCCATGGGAGCAGGGCGTGGATGCACCGGGCCCTAAGGCAGTACGCCAGGAGCTGAAGGACATCATCGCTTTCTGGTACGGAAAAGGTGTCGACGGCTTCCGCGTGGATATGGCAAACAGCCTTGTGAAGAATGACAAGGACAAGAAGGAAATCATGAACCTTTGGAGGGAAATCCGCGAATGGTCCGACAAGAATTACCCTGACCATGTGCTGATGGCAGAGTGGGGCTCTCCAAAATACTGTCTGGCAGCGGGTTATAACATTGACATGGACCTCAACAGCACAAAGGCACACAACCGCCGCATGTATTTCGACAGAAAGCATCAGGCTGACGGCGGAAGCTATTTCTCCCTGAACGGCGGACAGCCTTCAGTCAAGGACCTCTATGGCAATGCATGGCCGGAGGACAAGATCGACAGCAAGACAACTGCCGCAGAGATGCTTAAAGAGTACTATGACTATTTTACAGACTGCCTGGAGAGTACCGAGACAATGGGATATTTCGCGACAATCACCGGCAACCACGACCACCTGAGAATCAACATGGGCGCGCGCAACACTCCTGACCAGCTGAAAGTCATGCTCACATGGGTATTGACAATGCCGATGCCGATTCTCTATTATGGTGATGAAATCGGTATGCGTTCTCTCGTGGACCTGCCTAATGTGGAGGGTGCAAACCATAACGGCAAGGAGCGTTCAGGTGCCAGGACTCCTATGCAGTGGACTTCCGGCGAGACGGCAGGATTCAGCACATGCTCTCCTGACAAACTCTACCTCCCAGTCTGCACAGAGTGGTCACCTGCAACATCTTACCCACAATATCTCGACTGGAAAAAGAATTTCGAGGCTGGTAAGGTAAAGCCGATTGCAAAGGGTGAAATCACAGTGGAGTCCCAGGACAAGGACCCCGAATCCATCCTAAACTGGACCCGCGAGCTCATCGCCCTAAGAAAGAGCAGCGAAGCGCTCTGGGCCGACAGCAAGTTCATTCCTGTTTTCAATGAAAGCCAGCCTTACCCTATGGTTTATCTAAGAAGCAACGGCAAGGAGACCTTCCTCATAGCTCTGAACCCGACAGGAACCCGCAAGAGCCTGACTCTCAATGACGAGATAAGTTCCTACAGGTCAATGACAGAGGGAGTGAAAGGTATCGTCAATCCTGTCGCATCCCTCGGAAAGTGCAGCTACAAACGTACCGGAAAGGGCGACGTCCTGACTCTCGACGCAACATCGGGAATCATCATAAGACTATAATTCATATCTTCTATTTCGCAACAGTTCGGTAATTCTACGGCGTTTACGCCGCGGCGCAAACGCCGTAGAATAATAGTTCTTTGAAATCAGTGTTATTTATCTTCAAGTTTGGTCTGTTTCCAAACATGGAAAATAATCGTTCGACCATTGCAACATTGTGCAGCAGCACTTTGACATCACCGACAGAAAGATGGGTGCTGTAAAGTACCCCTTGACGGGCTATTATATGCGTAAGCAACTGTGTATCACTGTGTTCTTGAAATTTTTAACGTAGTATTGATCAAAATAGGACTAAAGATAATTGCACTTCTCGGTGATTATGTGTAAACGGAATAATCCGATATCTACCAAGTGTTACATCGTACAATTCATAGGACCCTTGTGGAAAAGAATGCTTATCTTTGCATGTTCGAATTATGAGAGCCTATGAGCCAGAAAGATATGAGCATCAGTTTTCCTGCGGGATTGTTCAAGGATGTTTGCCAGATCATCGAGGCGGCCCGCCAACGGGTGGCCATCAGCGTCAATAGTGAACTGACGCTGATGTACTGGCATATCGGAGAGCGCATCAATAAGGAGGTCCTGCACGACCAAAGGGCCGAGTATGGCAAAGCAATTGTGTCAACGCTGTCCGCACAATTAATGGAACTGTACGGCAAGGATTTCAATTCCAGGAATCTTCACCGAATGATGCAGTTCGCCCGCGAATTCAGTGACTTCCAAATTGTGTCAACACTGTCGACACAATTGCCATGGTCCGCTTTTCTGGAGGTACTCCCAGTTGATGATGCCCTGGCCCGCGAGTTCTACGTAACAATGGCGGCTACAGAGAGGTGGAGTGTCCGCAAACTCCGCGACCAGATGGACGGGATGCTATACGAACGCACCCTCATCAGTCGGAAGCCGGAAGAAGCCATTCGGGCTGAACTTTCCATAGTACGTCAGGGCGGCTCAATTTCTCCAGATCTTGTGTTCAAAAGCCCTTATTTCCTGGACTTTACTGGACTCAAAGGCTACTACAGCGAAAAGGACCTGGAGGATATGATCATCAGCGGTATGCAGCAGTTCCTGATGGAACTTGGCAGTGGATTCTCTTTCGTGGACAGGCAAAAGCGGATGATTATCGACGGCGAGGACTTCTATCTGGATTTGCTCTTCTATCACCGGAAACTCCACAGGCTTGTTGCCATAGACCTGAAGAAAACTAAGTTCAAGGCCGCCTACAAAGGCCAGATGGAACTCTACCTCCGCTGGCTGGACAAATACGAGCGCCAACCCGGTGAAGAAAGCCCGCTTGGACTCCTCCTATGCGCCGCCGGCAATGACGAACAAATCCAACTCCTTCAATTGGGCGATGCAGGCATCCAAGTCTCCCAATACTACACGGAACTGCCAGACAAAGACCTTCTCAAGACCCAGTTGCAAAAGCAAATTACCCAAGCGAAACTCCGTCTGGAGAACAAAAAGGAAGATTAGCGCCCTCATTTCCAGCCGCCTCCCAGAGACTTGTAGAGTCCGACTATCGCAAGATTCTCTCTCGTCCTGGCCTCGCTGAACTCGATCTGTGACGACAGATATTTACGCTGGGCATCCAGGACGTCGATATAATTGATGACGCCATTGATATACTGGCTGTTGGCCAGAGTTATGTACTTCATCGACGACTCCTCCATTTCAGCTTTCACACGCGAATTGGCACGTGCAGACTGGAAGACGACGGTCGCATCATATACCTCCCTGAAGGCCTGGAGCACATCTTTTTCATATTGCAGCCTTGCCTGCTCGTAGGCTGAGACAGCCGCCTTCATATTGGCCCTGCGCTTTCCGAATTCAAAGATAGGCGACGCCAGAGTCGCTCCGGTAAACCAGAACGGAGACTTCAGAAAGTTCTTGAACTCATCATTTTCCAAACCCGCTCCGAGGTTTATCACGAATGACGGGAATCTTTCCGCTATGGATATTCCCACCCGCGCTTCTGCCGCTTTCAATGAATGTTCCGATTTCATAAGGTCCGGTCTGCGTTTGAGAATCTCAGAAAGGACTCCCGACGGAACATTCGTAACAGTGTAAATATCTGAGGATGAGATACTCCGTTCTATATCTTTAGGATATGAACCTGTCAGAAAACACAGTTCGCTTTCTTTCAGGGCTATCTGTTTCTGCAAATCCGGAACCATAGCCTGAGCAGAAGCCAATTCCACAAGTGCCTGCTGGTAAGGTATTTCCGAGGTAAGTCCACCTTCAGCCCTGAGTTTGGCCTGCTTTACGGACTCATGTCTGGTCTCCAGGGTATTCGACACTATTTCCAGTTTTCTGTCCAGACCGAGGAGTTCGTAATAAGCCGATGCCACACTGGCTATCAGACTCATCTTTACTGATTTCTGTGTATCCTCGGCCGCCAGATACTGAGCCATCTTTTCCCGGCTCGCCCACTTCAGACGACCCCAGAAATCCACCTCCCATGCAAGAGAGGCTTTGACTGCAAATTCCAGATCATCCGGATTCGTTTTGGTTCCGCCATAATTGCTGTGGTCATCCTGTCCGTAGGCCTTCGCGGAAACCGCAGGCAGCTGGGAGGCTTTCTGCATTCTATACTTGTAATGCATTTCATTGAGACGCTCAGCTGCTATCAGAATATCCTTGTTATAGGTCAATGCAGTTTCTATAAGACTCTGGAGCTCAGGAGTTTGAAACACCTCTCTCCAGCCGAGGTCCGCAAAGCTGCTGTCACTGACCTCCTGCGAGAAAGACTCGGGCATCTCTCCCAAGTCCGGTTTCTGACAGTACTTAGACATACCGCAGGAGCTTAAGGTCAATGCCGATGCGGCAACGACTGCCAGCATTGACAAGAATGAACTCTTGCCTTTAAGGCCCGTCTTGATTTTAGGACGCCATCCTGACATCATTGACCTGAATTTATAAATTACAACAAAGAAGAACGGCACGAATACGATTCCGGCTGTAATTCCGGCAATCATTCCGAAAAAGACTCCGGTTCCGATGTTCTGACGGCTCTCGGAGCCAGGTCCGGTGGCGAATACCAGCGGAAGCATACCGAGGATAAAGGCCAATGATGTCATCACGATAGGCCTGAATCTCAGTTTGGCGGCGGTCACGGCAGCATTGACAACATCCTTTCCGGCCTCGACCTCTTCTTTCGCGAACTCGACGATAAGAATCGCGTTCTTGGCCACGAGTCCGACCAGCATGACAAGTCCGATCTGGAAGTAGATATTGCTTTCCATGCCCAGGACCGCGATGCCGAGATATGCGCCTGCTATCGCAATAGGCAGGGACAATATGACCGCCACAGGGACCAGCCAACTTTCATACTGGGCCGCAAGGAAGAGGAACACGAAGAGCAGTGCCAATGCCAGGACGAGTCCTGTCTGACCGCTTTCTTTCTTTTCCTGGTAGGACATTCCGCTCCATTCCACGCCGATATTGTCAGGCAGATGTTTGTCAGCTATTTCCTGAAGTATCGCCAGGGCGTCTCCGGAGCTGACTCCGTTCGCTGCCTCGCCTCTGATTGTGGACGAGTTGTACATGTTGAACTTCTTTATGGTGCCCGGACCTGTAGTATAGTGGGTATTGCCCAAGGCATTGACAGGAATCATGGTGCCGCCGGAACTCTTCATGAAGAAGAGGTTCAGGTTGTCAGTGTGGGCGCGGTATGGCGCATCTGCCTGGATATAAACACGATATATTCGGTTGTACATATTGAAGTCATTGACATAGATCGCGCCGGTGAAGGCTTTGAGCGTAGCGAAGACGTCTGCCATTGACAATCCCAGAAGCTGGATTTTGTCCCGGTCGGCGTCGAAGTACAGCTGAGGTATGTCCGCCTGCATTCCGGAGGAGAGACCGGTAAGTTCCTTCCTCTTGGAGGCGTAGTACAGCAGGGTGTCTGATGCGTTCTGCAGGTCCTGATATGTCGCGTCACCCCTGGCCTCCAGTACCATTGAGAAGCCTCCGGATATTCCGAGTCCAGGAATTACCGGCGGCGTGCTGATATACACGCGGCTCTCCGGGTAACGTGACAGGGAATCCCTGACCATGGCTATCGTCTTGGACATGTCGGTCACCTTGCGCTTGTTCCAAGGCTTGAGGATCACGGTCAATGTACTGCTTGACTGGGATGTTCCCACGCGAGGGCTCGAGCCGGTGACATTGAGGACATAATCCACGTCGCGCTGGCGCAGCAGGAAGTCCATTGCCCTGTCGGTAACGACTCTGGTGCGCTCGAGGGTGGCACCCATAGGGAGTTCCAGTTCCACGGTGAAGTAGCCCTGGTCTTCTTTAGGGATGAAACTCTGAGGTACGATGCGGGCCAGGACAAAGATGCCGATTATGGCCACCCCGAAGAATGCGAACATACGTCTGGAGTTGCTGACGGAGAGACGTACCATCTTCGCATAGAACGAGGTACCATTGTCCATCCACAAGTTTATCTTTCTGAATATGAAGTTCTTAGGCTTCTGTTCTCCGTGCGGCTTGAGGAATTTCGAGCACATGACAGGGCTCAGGGTAAGGGCCACGACTGTCGAGATGATGACAGACACGGCGATGGTCACTGTAAACTGACGGAAAAGCTGGCCGGTAATTCCGGACAGGAAGCTCACAGGCACGAATACGGCGCAGAGCACAAGTGACATGGCCACGAGGGCGCCTCCGATTTCCCGCATCGCTTTCTTGGTCGCTTCATATGGAGACAGATGCTCATTGGTCATTATCCTGTCCACGTTTTCGACCACGACGATGGCGTCATCGACCACGATTCCGATGGCAAGAATGAGTCCGAGGAGGGTCATCATATTCAGCGAGAAACCGAAGATGAGCATGACTCCGAATGTTCCTATCAATGATATAGGTACTGCTATGGCAGGGACCAATGTCGCCCTGACGTTCTGCAGCGAGAGGAATACCACCAGGATAACGAGGATGAGGGCCTCGAACAAGGTCCTGTAAACGTGATGGATGGACTCGGAGATGTAAGTGGTCATGTCGAACGGAATGTTGTACGACATTCCTTCAGGGAAACCTGCACTGATTTCTTTCATCTCAGCCCTGACGTTTTCAGCGACCTCCATGGCATTGGCTCCGGGGAGCATATAGACATTGGCAACGGCCGCATTGCGGGCATTAATTCCGCTCTCGGTGTTGTACGACTGGGCCTCCAGCGATACGCGGGCCACATCCTTCAGGCGGATGATGGAGCCGTCTTCACCAGTACGGACCACGATGTTCTCAAACTCTTCCACAGAGGACAGACGACCAGGCGCGGTAATCGGGATGGTTATGTCCACGTCCGTAATAGGCTGCTGGCCAAGTACTCCGGCCGCCGCCTCGCGGTTCTGGTCTTTCAATGCGCTCTGCAGATCCTTCACGGTGATTCCTAGGCTGGCCATCTTGTCAGGCTGCACCCATATCTGCATCGCGTAGTAACGTCCTCCGACATTGGAAACGCCTCCGACACCCGGCACTCGCCTGAGCCTGTCCTGGATGTTCAATGTCGTATAGTTGCTGAGGTAAACCTCGTCGAATTTCGGGTCGTCCGACATGATGGTTATCGTCATCAGTTTGCTGGACGACTCCTTTTCCACGGATATGCCGTTCTGCACAACCTCGGCCGGAAGTCTGGACTCCGCCAGCTTCACCCTGTTCTGGACCTCAACCGCAGCGAGGTCCGGGTCTGTCGAAATGTCGAAGGTCAATGTTGCCGAGTACCATCCGTTGTTGGAGTTGGTCGACTCCATATAGAGCATACCTGGAGTACCGTTCAATGACTGTTCGATAGGCGTGGCTACCGCCTGGGAGACAGTCTGTGAGTTGGCGCCAGGGTATGATGTGGAGACACTGACTACAGGAGGGACGATTTTAGGATACTGGTCCACCGGGAGCAGTGTCAATCCAATCAGTCCTACCAGTACGATTATAATAGATATGACAGTCGAGAAGACCGGCCTGTCAATGAAAAAATCCGATTTCATAAATTATTGTCTGTTCAGGTTCCGCATGTGCGAAACGTCGCTTTTTGAGCCCGCGAGGGCGAGTGTAAGTCCCTATCCACGAGTGGATTGATTCCGGGGAAAGGGGAAAAATGTGCGCGTGGTTTTCAGCACTATCTATTCCTGCTCAATCTGGCTGTAAGGGACTGATTCCACCTTGTTCCCATGAGAGAGTTTGTGCTGGCCTTCCACTACAATGACTTCGTTTGCTTTCAATCCGCGTTCAACCACAGTGACATTTTCCACTTCAGGTCCCGTCTGGATAAAACGCTTCTCTACTGTCGCATCAGGCTTCACCACATAGATAAACGAGCCGCTTTTCTCGATGGTAATCGCTTTTGTAGGCACTGCTACGGCATTTTCCCGTACATCCAGAAGCACTCTGACATTTGTAAACTGTCCGGGGAGGAGTTCCCTGTCAGGGTTCGGCATTTCGGCGCGGACAGAGAATGTTCCGGATTTCGCATCAACGAGAGGGTCGGCGAAGTCCACCAGGCCCTTGAATTTATACTGGGACTTGTCTGCCATGGTTATAGTCACATACGGATTCCAATGACGGCTGGTATCTTTCTGGCCGAGATTTACGTTTCTTGCCTTGGATTTCTGATAGTCAAGGTCGGTCATCTTGAATTCCACCAATACGGTATCACTCTTCACGACATTGGCAAGGAGAGACTGTGCTCCCGGACCCACCAACGTACCGATATCAACGTGCCTTTCAGTGATGTAACCGCTTATAGGTGAGCGCACTGTGGTGTAGCTCAATGCCAGTTTGGCCTCGGTCAGGTTCGCTTCACTGACATGGACATCAGCCTTGGCACTTTCATACGCCGCAATTGCATTGTCAAGGTCCAGCTGGCTCGCAGCTTTCTGTTCGAAGAGAGGCTTGATTCTGGCAAGGTCTCGCTCCGCCTTGAGCGCTATCGCCTTGTTTTTAGTCACCAGAGCTTCAGCCCTGTCCACCTGAGCCTTATATTGTTTCGGGTCAATGATAAAGAGTATCTGGTCTTTTTTTACGTAAGTTCCCTCTGCGAACATCATTTTTTCGAGATAGCCTTCGACTCTTGCCCTGACTTCCACGAACTGCTGGGCGCGGATTTTTCCCGGAAATTCTCCGTAAACTTCCACGTTACGTGTCCTGACGGTATCCACTCCGACTATAGGGAGAATCTCTTCAACATGTCTTGGTCTCAAGAAAATGACAAGCACGACTGCAGCAAGAACAGCCACAGTGACGATGCCAAAAATGTTTTTTTTGCTAAGTTTAGCCATAATGTTGTAGTTTTTTGAGGGAATAAGTAAAGGACTTCACCTCTATCAAAGACCGTTCCACAAGTTGCAGAAGAGTTGCACGGGTGGACTGACAGGCGAAATAGTATTGTCGTTACTCAAAGTATTTGTTATTTTTGCGCGATTAGGTTTGTAAGTAAGCGTTAAAAAATATTTGATACTATGGTAAAACATATCATTTTATGGACTCTGAAGGACACTTTGTCCGAAGAAGAGAAGATTTCGGTCAAAGCTTCTATTAAAGAAGGCCTTGAATCACTTCAGGGTGTCGTTCCAGGCCTCATTGACATCAAGGTTCAGATTGACGGCAGGCTGGCATCTTCCAATGCCGATCTCATGTTGGACTGCACCCTCGAATCTGAGGAGGCTCTCAAGGGATATGCCGTTCATCCGGCTCATGTTGCCGTTGCCAACAGCCGTGTCCGCCCTTTCACTGCCGTCAGGTCCTGCCTTGATTTCACGATTTAGCAAGGTGTCCGACAGGTCTAGAGCTGTGCTCCAGCCAGGAAAGACACCAGAATACTAGGTTATTTTTTGAAGGTTACTAAATTACTCCGGCAAAGAACGATGCGAAGAATACCGTCAATATTCCGCTGACGACTATTGACAGGCTGCTCATCGCGCCTTCTATGGCTCCCATTTCCATCGCTTTAGTAGTTCCGATTGCGTGAGATGAGGAGCCGATTGCTATGCCCTTTGCTATAGGTTCTTCTATATGCATCAGCTTCAGGAATTTCTCGGCAAACACATTGCCGATTACGCCTGTTATGATGATAACCACCACTGTCACAGCAACATAGCCTCCAAGCTCTTCTGACACGCCTATACCAATGGCGGTCGTGATGGATTTGGGCAGGAATGTGACGTATGAAGCATGGTCAAAATGCAGGATGAAGGCCAATGCTATTACAGACAGGATGCTGGACAGCACTCCCGAGCATATCCCTGCCAAAACTGCCTTATAGTTTTTCTTCAACAGCTCCACTTGCTGATATAAAGGCACTGCAAGACAGATTGTTGCAGGTGTAAGCAGATATCCGATGAAGTTGGCTCCTTTCATATAGGAGTCGTAACTCACTCCGGTACAGAGGAGTATCGCAATTACCATTATTATGGATACCAGAAGCGGGTTCATGAGTGACCACTTGGTTTTCTCTTTTAGCCACACACCCAAAAAGTATGAGCCAAGACTTATCAGCACTCCGAAGAACACTGATTCTGTAAATAATTCTTTCATTTGGTTTTACCTCTACGAATTACGGTCTGGGTAACAAGACCTGAAACACCCATCACGACAAATGTGGTGACAAACGTCACTATTACGTATTTCACAAGTGAGGAGCTGATAATGTCCCAAGATGTGATCAATCCCACTGCTGCGGGGATGAACATCATTGGCATGACTGCGATAAGAAATGAACTGACCTCTCGGATATCATTGACCTTCAAAAGTTTGCATTCAAGGGCAGCGAACAGGAGGGCTATTCCGTAGATGCTTGCGGGTATCGGCAGCGGGATGAGATAGTGAAGGAACTCGCCCAGGAAGGAGAATCCGATGACTATCAGAAACTGAATAACGAATTTCATAAGTTGGATATATAATTTTCTATTATTGCAGCTGTCTTTTCCGTCCCGAGTCGGCAGGTGTCAATGCAGATGTCGTATTCCGGGGCGTATCCCCAGCTGAGTCCGGTATAGAAACTGTGATAAGCGACTCTGCAGTCGTCTGTCGTGTGGACGAAGTCTTCGGCCTCGGCCAGACTAAGGTTTTCCTCTTCTGCTGCATTGACAATCCTGTCGGACAGTTTGCCGTGCAGGAATATGGTCACCAGGTCTTCTCTATCACTGAAGATAAAGTTTCCGCATCGGCCGATTATTATACAGTCCTCATTTCCAATCATTTTCATAAATGCGCTGCGGAATTTTTCTCTTACAGCTGTCCTCTCGAACGGGAATTCGGAGATAGCTGACATGAGTTCATCGACAGGTCTTTCCTCGAAGAAACTTGTCATTTCATCAAGGATTCCCATTTCTTTTGCCTTTGCCATCAGGCTTTTTCTAGTGTAAAGCGGTATGCCGTAATGCCTGGCCAGTATTTCGCCGACATTAAGTGCACGGCATCCGCATTGTCTGGCAATTGTTATTATCATAATATTCCGTTTTATAATCGGTTGTGCAAGTGGTAGCACCCGAACTGTCTTTTCATAAACGTCAATGCGGTTAAGCAGGGACATGCATCCAGCAGTCTTGCCGGACGGCGCCACGCCACAAACCATAACGCATTGATAGTCAGACACCATTCTAGCATCAGTGTGGATTTACGGCCATTTTTTAGCCACAAATCCACACTCGATTTTATAACAGCCTGATAGCCAATACTTTCCGCATCACCCCCGTGGCACCGTCCCGCCCACAGACGTCCCAAAAGGACGAATGGGATTGAGGGGGTTACGAGGGGTTAGGAAGGCGTCCTCAGACGCCGGGCGGAGAACAGCGAAGCGTCAGCCACCGAGCGTTGGTGCGCACGAAGCCCTGATCGTCCCCCTCCAGGGGGATTGAGGGGGTTACGAGCATTGGGTATTTTAGGCTACGCCTCAAATGCCCAATGCCCTATGTCGGTCCTATGAAACAGATTCTCGCAATCGATCTTCCCGACAGCCTCAAGTGCCTTGTCATGAGCCGCCTGCAGAGACGGCGCAGAAGCAAGCACCATCAGGACACGACCGCCATTGGTAACAAGAGAATGACCTGCCTTGTCGAAAGCCTCATGACCCTCGCCCTCAAACTTCTTGAGAGACGTACCCATGTGATAAACACGGACAGAAGGGTCCTTGAGAACCTCATCGACACCCTTAATCTCGAAACCCTTCTTGTACGAACCCGGATAACCCTTGGACGCAAGAACGAAACCGAGAACCGCATCAGAAGACCACTTGGTCAGAGGCATAGGAGTCTTGTTGGCAACAGCCCAGAAAATCTCGAAAATATCTGACTCCAGACGAGGAAGTACAACCTCGGTCTCAGGGTCGCCGAAACGGCAGTTGAACTCGATAACCTTGATTCCGTCAGGAGTCTTCATAAGGCCGCCGTAAAGCACCCCGCGGAACGGAATACCCTCCGAAACCATGCCGGAAGCGATAGGCTTCATGACATGTTCAAGAGCATAAACCTCATCACGCTCAGTGATGAAAGGAAGCGGAGTATAGGCACCCATGCCACCTGTATTCGGGCCCTCATCATTGTCAAAAGCCCTCTTGTGATCCTGGGCGAGAACCATAGGCTCCACCTCAGAACCATTGACAAAACAAAGGAGAGAAAACTCAGGACCGGTGAGGAACTCCTCCACCACTACCCTGCCGTGACCGAACTTGTCATCCAGAAGCATATCCTTCAATGCAGCGTCAGCTTCCTCGAGAGTTTCAGCTACGACAACACCCTTGCCGGCAGCAAGACCGTCATACTTCAGCACAATAGGAAGCTTTCCGGCATTGACATAAGCGAGAGCCTCATTGTAGTCAGAAAAAGTGCGGTAAGCCGCGGTAGGGACATTGTATTTGGCCATCAGCGACTTGGCGAAATCCTTGCTGGACTCGATACGGGCAGCAGCCTTCGAAGGACCGAAAATCTTCAGCCCGCGGGACTCGAACTCATCCACGATACCGGCAGCCAGAGAAACTTCCGGGCCTACGACAGTAAGGTCAATGCCTTCATTCTCAGCGAATTCCGCAAGCTCATCCACCTGAGTATCCTCGAGCGGAACACACTTGGCCTGACGTGCTATACCGGCATTGCCCGGAGCACAAAAAATCTTCTCCACCCTGGATGAACGGGAAAGAGCATCCACGATGGCATGCTCTCTTCCGCCACCTCCGACAACCAGGACCTTAGCCCTGTGCGGGATATTGCAATCAGTCATAACTACTAATGTTTGAAATGACGCTCACCGGTAAAGAGCATGGTGATACCCTTCTCGTTGGCAAGCTTAACAGAATCCTCGTCACGGATACTTCCGCCAGGCTGAACGATAGCCTTGATACCATACTCTGCAGCAAGAGCCACGCAGTCGTTGAATGGGAAGAAGCCATCAGAAGCGAGCACAAGCCCCTCAGTCATAATATCTTTACCCTCTTCCTTCAATGTATTCTGAGCCTGTTTCAGAGCGATTTCAGCAGAACCGATACGGTTCATCTGACCTGCACCGACGCCATAAGTCATACCATTCTTGGCAACCACGATGGCATTGGACTTCACATGCTTGACAATCTTCCATGCGAACTCGAGGTCCTCAAGCTGCCCTGCAGTCGGCTTGGCCTCGGTAACACACTGGTCAGCAGAAACCGGTTTGGTATTGATATCCCTGTCCTGAACCAGCATACCGCCATTCATGCTCACATACTGCTTGCGGACAACATTGTCCTTAGTCATATCGACCTTCAGAACACGAAGATTCTTCTTGGTGCAGAGAAGTTCGAGAGCATCAGGAGCGAAAGAAGGTGCCATGACAATCTCGAGGAAAATAGGCTTGAGCATCTGTGCAGTCTCAAGGTCAATCTCCCTGTTGGCAGCCACGATACCGCCGAAGATACTGGTCTTGTCAGCCTCATAAGCCTTCTTCCATGCCTCTGCGATAGTCTTTCCTGTAGCGCTTCCGCAAGGGTTCATGTGCTTAACGCCCACGCAGAACGGCTCATCGAACTCACGTGCGATATTCAGAGTAGCATTGGCATCCTGGATATTATTGTAAGACAACTCCTTGCCGTTAAGCTGCTCTGCTGTTGCAAGAGAGAACGGCTCCTTTACAGTACTTGCAAAGAACTTGGCCTCCTGATGAGGGTTCTCACCATAGCGAAGTTCCTGCTTCATGTCATACTCGAGGAACAACTTCTCAGAAAGACCTGCCTGTGCACGCATATATGTAGAAATAGCCATATCATACTCTGCAGTATGAGTATAGGCCTTGGCAGAAAGTTTCAGACGAGTCTCACGGGTAGTATTTCCGTCAGCCTTGATCTCAGAGAGAATGGTCTCATAATCAGCAGGATTGCAGACAACGGTCACGGACTCCCAGTTCTTGGCAGCGCTGCGCAACATTGACGGACCTCCGATATCGATATGCTCGACAGCATCCTCCATTGTCACATCCGGTTTCGCAATGGTCTCGCGGAAAGGATAAAGATTCACGCAGACAAGGTCGATTGTGTCAATGCAATTGTCCTTCAGTTCCTTCATGTGCTCAGGAATGTCACGACGTGCAAGAAGGGCTCCGTGGATTTTCGGATGGAGAGTCTTCACACGACCATCACAGATTTCCGGAAAACCGGTAACATCACTAACACTTGTAACAGGAACGCCTGACTCTTTCAGGAGTTTCATTGTGCCGCTCGTAGAAAGGATTTCCCATCCGAGAGCAACCAGACCTTTGGCGAATTCTACCACGCCGGTCTTATCACTAACACTGATTAAAGCTTTCATTTCAATACTATATTACAACTATTCAACTAATTCATTTTTCGCAAGTTTCTAACTTGCTGGGTATCTGCGCAAATGGAGGTTTGTCTCCACTTGGAGACACCGCCACAAAAAAGCATGCGGGCCACAATATGACCCGCCACACCAAATTACAGCAGAGCGATATCCACGCCCGGAGTATCGGTCACACGGCCGATGACAGTAGCCTTGTCTCCATGAGATGCGAGAATGTCAATAGCTTTCCGGGCCTCAGTCTCATCCATGGCAAGCACCATTCCGACACCCATATTATAGATATTGAACATCTCACGATGCTCGATATTGCCATGCTTCTCCAGGAAACGGAAAATAGGAAGAATCTCCCAAGTTCCCTCATCCACATGAATACCCTGGCCCTCCTGAAGGATACGAGGGATGTTCTCATCGAATCCGCCGCCGGTGATGTGGGCAACACCATGGACGTCACAATTCCTGATGACATCCAGAACCTGTTTCACATAAATTCTGGTAGGGGTCAATGCTACCTCTCCGAGAGGTTTGTCTCCCAATTCAGGATAAACCTTATGAAGATCGAGAGCTGCATCAGAGAAAATCTTGCGGACAAGACTGAAACCATTGGAATGGACGCCGGAAGAAGCGATTCCCACGAGGACATCACCCACCTTGACCTTCGTTCCGTCAATGAGTCTGGACTTCTCGACAACTCCTGTGGTATATCCTGCGATATCATATTCACCATCACTGTACATACCCGGCATCTCGGCAGTCTCACCTCCGATAAGCGCACATCCGGCCTGACGGCATCCCTCGGCGACACCTGAAACGATAGCCTCGATCTTGGCAGGAATATTCTTTCCGACAGCCACATAGTCGAGGAAGAAGAGAGGTTCCGCACCCTGAGCAAGAACATCATTGACACACATTGCGACAGCGTCAATGCCGATAGTGTCATGCTTGTCCATCGCGAATGCGAGTTTGAGTTTGGTTCCGACACCGTCAGTTCCGCTCACGAGAATCGGTTCCTTAATGTTCAGAGCTGAAAGGTCGAACATTCCGCCGAATGCACCAATGTTACCCATCACGCCCAGACGAGATGTCGAAGCCACATGTTTCTTGATACGTCTTACAACATCGTATCCGGCTTCAAGGCTTACGCCCGCTTTTTCATAATCTACTGCCATAGATGTAAATATTTTATGTTTTATATTTTCTAAAATTTGCCGTCTTTGTTAGCCTCATCGAAACTGGCATAAAGGGACGTAGGATAATTTCCGTTGAAGCATGAAAGACAGAGGTCACTCCTCTTTCCGGCCTCGAAGAGGGACTCCTCGGAAAGGAAGGCCAATGTATCAGCTTCTATCGCCTGGCGGGCCTCATCCAAAGTCCTTCTGGCACAGAGCAGTTCATCATAAGTGGAGATGTCCACGCCATAGAAGCAAGGGAACTTGATCATAGGGCTGGCAATCCTCACATGGACCTCGGTCGCACCGGCCTCACGGAGCATCCTGACGATTCTTCTGGAAGTGGTACCGCGTACAATCGAGTCATCGATAAGCACTACCCTCTTTCCTGACACAATACTCTTCACAGGGGAAAGTTTCATCTTCACGCCCTTGTCCCTCATCGCCTGTGACGGCTGGATGAACGTCCTTCCTATATATTTGTTCTTGATGAGTCCCATCTCATACGGCAGACCGCTCGCCTCAGCATAACCCATTGCAGCACTGAGACTTGAATCAGGCACACCGACAACAATGTCAGCCTCTATAGGAGACTCCTTGAACAGGAGTTTTCCGGATTCTTTGCGGAAAGTATGGACGTTCATATTTTCGATATCACTGTCCGGACGCGAGAAATAAATATATTCCATCGCGCACATGGCGTGACGCTGATACTCGGAATAGCGTCTGCTCCTGACACCATGATGGTCAATGGTAATAATCTCACCAGGCTCAATGTCCCTGATGAATTCTGCGCCGACGGTGCTGAACGCGCAGGTCTCGCTGCTGACCACATATCCGTCCCCGAGCTTGCCGAGAGACAATGGTCTGAGGCCATATTTGTCACGGCAGGCATAAATCCTGTTCTGAGTCATGATGACAAAGGCGAAAGCGCCTTCAATCATGTTCAATGCCTCCATTATAGGATAGATACGAGGTTTCTTGCGCTCATGCGGATCCTTCTTTATAAGGTGCGCCAGGACTTCACTGTCTGAAGTGGACTGGAAAAGGCTTCCCCTGTCCTCCAGATAGCGCCTGAGCAAATCAGAGTTCACAATATTTCCATTGTGTGCCAATGCGAAATCCCCTGAATTATGTCTGAACAGGAACGGCTGAACATTCTCGATTCCACCGCCTCCGCTCGTAGAATAGCGGACATGTCCGATAGCCATATCTCCCTGAAGTTCAGAAAGATTGTCGTTATTGAACACCTCTGTGACAAGGCCCAGGCCCTTCACACGGCGCAGCTGTCCTTCAGCATTGACAGTAACTATTCCGCAACCTTCCTGGCCCCTGTGCTGGAGGGAATGGAGGCCGTAGTAGGTTACCTCGGCCGCATCCTGCACGCCCCATACGCCGAACACGCCGCACTCCTCATGCAGTCCGCGGAACGGCTCGCCTTCAAGGCCCATGCCGCTCATTATCTTATCTCTAATTTCCATATTCAGCCATTTAATTCAGCCTTAAGGCGTTCATATACAGTATTGTAGCCCTGACCTACCTTTCCATTGTCGTGACGGAAACGGTCCTTGTCCAGTTTCATTCCTGTCTCGATGTCCCAGAAACGGGCACTGTCCGGAGTAATGTCATCGGAAAGGATAATCGTTCCGTCAGGAAGCCTTCCGAACTCGATTTTGAAGTCCACAAGAGTGATGCCTATCTTACGGAACACAGGAACGAGGATATCATTGATTTTCCTCGTAAGCCTGTAGATTTCAACGAGTTCAGCCTTATTGACAAGTCCCAGCGCGATGGCATGACTGTCATTGATGAGGGGCTCTCCCAAATCCTCGGACTTGTAGCACAGATCTATCACTGGCTCATCAGGAACAACTCCTTCTTCCATTCCGAGGCGGTGCGCCATCGAACCGGCAATCACGTTTCTCACAATGACTTCCATGGCGATGGAGTCCACACGTCTGCAAATCTGCTCGGTGTCTGAGATTTTTTCAATGAAATGAACAGGAACTCCCGAATCGGCCAGCAGTTTGAAAATCATGCTGGAGATAGCATTGCAGTACAATCCCTTATCCTTGATAAGAGCCTTCTTTATCTTGTAATATGCCGTAATGGCGTCAGTATATTGGATGATGACCTTGTCAGGCTCATCAGTGGCATATACCTTTTTGGAAACGCCGTTATGGATCATTTGAGTCTTTTCCATTACTCTCCTCTGAAATATTTCACTGCATTGTCAAAGAGCGGCTGCTCAAGATTTGCAGCAATGTTCTTGAACAGATTGTTCTCATAACGCTCCGAGTGACCCATCTTTCCAAGAATCTGGCCATTCTTGCTGATGATACCCTCGATTGCATAGTACGAACCGTTAGGGTTATTCGGAGAACGCATTGTAACATCTTCGTCGATAGGCTCGGCATACTGGAATGCAACCTGGCCATTCGCGAAGAGTTCTTTGGCAAGTTCCTCATTGACAACGAATTTACCCTCTCCGTGGCTGACAGGAATACCATAGGTATCACCGATATTCATACCTGCAAGCCAAGGTGAATTGACACTTGCGACGCGGGTGAACGCAATCTGTGAAATATGTCTGTTAATATCGTTTCTGAACAATGTCGGAGAATCCTTAGTCACACAGCCGAGATGTCCGTAAGGAAGAAGTCCCGACTTGACGAGGGCCTGGAATCCGTTGCAGATTCCGAGGATGAGACCGCCGCGTGCGATGAGCGCCTCGACAGCAGCCGCAATCTTCTCATTGTTAAGGACATTGGCAATGAACTTGCCGCTTCCGTCCGGTTCGTCGCCGGCAGAGAATCCGCCGCAGAACATGAGAATCTGGCACTCGTCAATGTTGCGCTTCATCTCATCGATGGAGTCGAACACATCCTGCTCGGTAAGATTGCGGAACACGCTCATCTTCACCTTCGCGCCTGCCTTGCGGAATGCCTTTGCTGTATCGTAATCGCAGTTTGTTCCAGGGAACACCGGCAGGTAAGCCACCGGTTCGGCTATCTTCTCGCCCTTGTATCTGAGATCCTGCTTCTTGGCCTTGAACGGCTTGACGCCTTCCATTCCCTTAGGCAGGAGACGCTTCATGTCAGGAGTGCTCGTTGCAGGATAAACCTTCTCGTAGCGGTCAAATGCGCTCTCGACCAGAGCATCCATCGGAATATTCTTGCCATTGACACGAATATTTCCGTCAACGCCTGAAGTAACCACACCGAGCAAGTGTGCATTTTCGAAGTCAATGTCAGATTCGGTTTCGATGATGATTGAACCGTAGCTGTAATTGAAGAGGTCTCCATCTGCGACATTGACATCCACTCCGAATGAATTTCCGAAGGACATCTTGCAGAGGCCTTCCGCAACGCCGCCGAAGCCGACAGCCCATGCAGAAACGGCATTACCCTTTTCAATCTGCTCCTCGACAAATGCCCAGTTACGCTTAAGCTGCTCCACATCAGGCATATAGTTCTTGAGCGGAGTATGTTTTACAAGCCAAAGCTTGTTGCCTTCCCATTTCAGTTCAGGAGAAATGACATTACCTGCATTGACAGTAGTGATACCGAAGGAGATCAATGTCGGAGGGACATTGATGTGCTCGAAGGTTCCGCTCATCGAGTCTTTTCCGCCGATAGACGGCAGTCCGAGCGCGATCTGCATCTTCAGTGAACCGAGGAGCGCACTCATCGGCTTGCCCCAGACCGCAGGCTCGTGGGTCATTCTCTCGAAATACTCCTGGCATGAGAATCTCATCTTCTCGAAATGGCCGCCGGCAGCAACTACTTTGGCGCAGGCCTCAATCATTGAATATGCGGCGCCGTGGTATGGGCTCCACTTGGAAATCACAGGGTTGAAGCCGAATGCCATCATGCTCGCGGTGTCGGTATAACCGTCAGTAGGGAGTTTCTGGACTGAGACCTGTGTCTCGGTAAGCTGAAGTTCTCCGCCATAAGGCATGAGGACAGTAGAACGTCCGATGGTAGAGTCGAACATTTCTATCAATCCCTTCTGGCTCACCACGTTGGCATCGCTCAGGTTGTTCACGAGCTTTTCCTTAAGTGACTCGCCCTCTACTTTCCTTTCGAACGGATTCTTCTCCTCAACAGCAGCGATTCTTGCCTTTGCATAATGCTTGGCACCTGCGCTGTCAATGAATTTTCTCTGGAGGTCTGCTACGACCTTTCCGTTATAGTACATTCTCATGCGCTCAGTGTCAGTAACATCCGCAACATGAGTAACTTCGATGTTCTCGCTGTGGCAATATTCCATGAACTCTGCCTCGTCCTTAGCCTCGACAACGACAGACATTCTCTCCTGAGACTCGCTGATGGCAAGTTCAGTAGCATTGAGCCCATTGTATTTTACAGGAACCCTGTCGAGATAGATATCCAGACCGTCGGTAAGCTCACCGATTGCGACACTCACGCCGCCTGCACCGAAATCATTGGACTTCTTGATGAGCCTTGTCACTTCAGGGCGACGGAACAATCTCTGGAGTTTTCTCTCCTCAGGGGCATTTCCCTTCTGGACCTCACTTCCGCATGTCTCAAGTGACTCCTCCGTGTGTTCCTTGGATGAACCGGTTGCACCACCGATACCGTCACGGCCAGTACGACCTCCGAGAAGGAGGACCACATCTCCTGGGGCCGGTGATTCGCGTCGGACCTTGTCAGCCTTCACGGCTCCTACGACAGCACCTACTTCGAGACGTTTTGCTGTATATCCCTCGTCATAGATTTCTCTTACATGGGTTGTGGCGAGACCGATCTGGTTACCGTAGCTGGAATATCCGTGAGCGGCCTTCTTGGTAATCACGCGCTGTGGCAGCTTGCCCTGAAGTGTCTCGGCAACAGGCTTGTAGATGTCGCCTGCTCCGGTAACACGCATTGCCTGGTAAACATAAGAACGTCCGGAAAGAGGGTCACGGATTGCACCGCCAAGACAGGTGGCGGCACCTCCGAACGGTTCGATTTCAGTAGGATGGTTGTGAGTCTCGTTCTTGAACATGAGAAGCCATTTCTCAAGTCTTCCGTCCACATCCACATCTACATAAATGCTGCATGCATTATTCTCCTCGCTGACTTCCATATCGTCGAGCAGACCTGCCTTGCGGAGATATCTGCCTCCGATAGTAGCCATATCCATGAGGTTAAGACCCTTGTTCTCACGGCCGAGCTCTTTTCTCATCTTGAGATAGAGATTCAGAGTTCCGTCAATGTCTTCCTTCATGAAAGACTCCTCTACCCCGATTTCCTCCAGTTCAGTGGTGAAGGTGGTATGACGACAATGGTCACTCCAGTATGTATCGAGGATACGGAGCTCAGTCTCATTAGGTTCACGGCCTTCCTCGGTGAAGTATTTCACCACTTCGCGAAGATCATCGGCATTCATTGCCAGGCCCATCTTGCGGCAGAACGGCTCCAGGTCAGCCTCGGTCATCCCGGTGAATCCCTCAAGTACCGGTACCGGCTTCACTGAAGCAATCTCAGTATCAGTCAGCTTGGTAAGATCCTTCTCTCTGGACTCGACGGCATTGATATAATAATGCCTGATTCTTGCGATTGTCTCTTCGTCAGTTTCTCCTGAAAGGATAATCAGTTTGGAACTCTTGATGTGCACATCAGCCTTAGGGTCAATAAGATGCACACAGTCAACAGCGGAAGCGGCCCTCTGGTCGAACTGTCCCGGGAGGAACTCGACTGCGATGTACTTGGTTCCCGTCAGGTCACACTCGTCGGTAACATTGTCAGTGACGATTTCTCCGAAGACGCTGTAGCGGCTCTTTTCGAGAAGTTCCGGCGTGAAGCCGAAGAGGTCATAGACATTCAGAAGTCTCAGCGATTTGAGGTCAAGCTGGAGATTCTCATTCAGCTCAGCCCTGAGGCTTGCGGCCTCAACCTGGAATTCAGGATATTTTTCAACAAAAATCCGGTAATTGTTTGCCATCGTTATATTTTGTTTGTCAATTTCCAATATTTTCAGCCCCGGCCGGGCCTTCACCCGCGGGGCAATGTTTATTTCACGAACTTGTCAGCCCAGTCCTTTTCGAACTTTGTCAATGTCATCGGGACGTAGGTTATATGTGCCATCTTGCGTTTCGGACGAGATACCGTCTTTCCGTAAATGTGGACAAAAACGCCTTTCCCCGTCTCGCCGCAATACGCGTTGTCGCGCTTCGCGGTATTCGAGACTGCACCTGCCGAAGGATTCGTCCAATGCTCGGCATAGGCCCTGTCAATGATTTTCCACGTGGCCTCAAGGTCCTGTCCCAGAATGTTTTTCATTATCGTAGGACAAACAAGGCGAGGTTGGGTCAATGTCTTTCCGAGGAGGAAGTTGCAGAGTTCATCGTATTGTGATGAGGAGCATCCTTCGATGGTGTAGTGCCCGCTGTTATGAGGCCTCGGAGCCATTTCGTTGAATACAAAATCGTTGCCCTTGATAAACAGTTCTATCGCCAGAATGCCTTTGTAGTCACAGCCTTCCATAAAATGCTCACAGGCATTGACAATGCGGGAGCAAAGTTCTGTCGGCGCCGGTTCTTCTCCGGTATAGAGGGTTTCGGCAGGGACGATGCACAGGTCGAGGATTCCGCCTTTGTGGACGTTGCGGCCTATCGGGAAGTGGATTGTGTCCTTGCCGTCACGCACCATGATGACGCTGCATTCGTAGTCGAACGGTACGAAGGCTTCCAATATGCATGGTACATGGAGCAGTTCCGCTGCCTTTTCGATGTCCTTGTCTTCTCTGATTACTGCCTGGCCGTGTCCGTCATATCCCATCCTCCTGGTTTTCAGGACACAAGGCATTCCGATTATCTTGACGGCATCACGTAGTTCGGCGTATCTGTCGGCATCAGTCATCGGTCGCACACACCCGCATTGACCTTCGCCACTGCCGTCAGGCACTTCTGCGCAGTCCTCGCTTGCGGTGCACGCCGGCAGCGGAATATATTCCGGAACCGGGAGGCCGTGGCGCTTGGCGTTGTTCTTCTCGCGCAGGCGGTCCTGGGAGTCGAAAAGCGGCGCAATTCCCTGAGGGATATTGTATTTGCCTTCCAGATGACGGAGAATGTCACCGGGAACATTTTCGAATTCATAGGTGAGGACGTCCGTCATGTCGCCGAGTTTCTCCAGGGCAGCCAAGTCGTCGTATTCAGCGATTATATGCCCGTCACATTCAGCGAATGCCGGAGCCTCAGAATCCGGGTCAAGTGCATAAACGGAAGCACCTTGGCGGTGAGCCGCCTCTGCGATCATGAGACCGAGTTGCCCACCTCCTATTATGCCGATTCTTTTAGTCATTTGTTAAGATTTTTGGATTCTTCTATCAGATTTCAGCCTTGAGTACAGAATCCGTCTGATCTTGTCGGAATTTCTCCAACTTGCGTGCGATGTCCTCGCTCTGAAGCGCAAGTATGGATGCGGCTATCAATGCTGCATTCTTGGCTCCGTTGATTGCGACCGTAGCGACCGGCACGCCGCCTGGCATCTGTACTATGGAAAGAAGAGAGTCGAGTCCGTTAAGAGCGCGTGATTTCACAGGGACTCCGATTACTGGTAGTGTAGTCATGGCTGCGACCATTCCCGGAAGGTGGGCCGCCCCGCCCGCTCCGGCTATAATGACGCTTATGCCTCTGTCTTTTGCAGTTTTGGCGTATTCGTACATAAGATCAGGTGTCCTATGTGCGCTCACGACCTTCTTCTCGAATGGGATTTCGAGTGTTTTTAGCATTTCTTCTGCGCCCGACATGACTTCATAGTCACTTGTAGAGCCCATAATGATTCCGACTTTCATATATAAATAAAGAGTATATCTGTGTCTGCTGCAAAAGCATCGCAAATATACTCTTTATTCGTGGCATAACCAAAAAGCCGGAGTGCAATATTTTTATAAAATCATTTTACCCTAAGAGCCGCAGGCAGTCAAACTTGCGGGAACTTGAGGGGCCCTCGCGTAACTTGATGGGACCGGATTATTTTACAGGCTTGTTCGGGGATGACTTGAGTGCCTTCTTGATTGTCGGCAGGAGTGCCTTGGCATAATAAGTCACTCCAAGGTCAGTGAAATGGACTCCATCCACGGTACCTTCCTTCATTTCATCCAGAAGTTTGTCGCCGGAAACATAATATACGCGTTTCTCTCCTGCCCTGCGGAGCGTTTCATAGAACGCTTTCTGGGCATTGTTTCTTGCGATTATATCCTCGCGCTCAGCATGGTTCAGACGCATTGTCGGGCAAAGCGGATGCTCCACGATAATTACCGGCACGTCCGGATGCGCATCACGGATGATGCGGAAAAATTCCACACTGTGAGCCTCGATGCGGTCAGCCTTACAGTTCGGAGCATTGTCCAGCACATAGAGAGCAGGAGTTTCCACAGATGCCATCAGCTGGGCGATATCCAGGTCGAGGAGAGCGTTGCCGCTGAAGCCAAGATTGATAACCTCGATGTCGAGGGCTCTCTCTATCAATGATGTATTTACCATTCCCGGACGCGAAACGCAGCCTCCCTGGAGAATACTTGTGCCATACATCACTATCGGGCACCCTCTTCTAGGGCTGTCAACCTGAGGCTTGTCAATGATACTGTTCTTGTCAACACCGATTTCAAGTGACGTAACGCCATCATACAGTGACAGATAAAGCATATATTCACGCTCCTTGCGGTCCATGTTCTGCACAAGTACGGATTCCGTGGTTTTCTGGCCTTTCGTCGGTCTGCCGACACCAGTAAAGTACCATTTGCCTTCGTCGAGAACATACAGGTCAAGGCCTCTGATTCCGGACGGCGCCATGTGGTTCATTTCCATTTCGAAAAGCGAGGTCCATCTGGCCTTAATAATCGGGGAATCAGTACGGAAACGCACGTAAATGCCGGCCGAGTGAAGTCCGTGACGCCAAAGATCCGGTCTTGTCGTCTTCTCGTAAGAGGCCGGAAGCCTGTCGTAAGGGGTCAATGTCTCCTGCGTGGCTTTTCCGCCGATCAGAAATTCCGTGGCATCGTGGAATACGATTCCGTCTTTTTCCGGTTGTCCGGCTTGTGCGGCAAATGCGAAGACCAGCATTGACGCAGCGGCGAATGCAACCGCCAAAATTCTTCTTTTCATCATGATTATATCAGTAGTGTGTAATGTTAATATCTTCTGTCATTGACAAAGTTCTTGACATCATTCCATTTGTAGTAAACGCCTGATACCGGTTCGAGTCCGCAATCGTGCGTTCTTCGTCGTTATATACGAATTTTACCAGAATATCCTGCGATTTTTTACTCCTGTAGAATATTATCTGCAGGTTGGATGCGAGCGGGATGTTCATCGGGTTGTTCCACCTGGTCGGGATTTCGTCGAATGACACGACATCTCCTACGCCGCTGAGATGCAGGTAGCTTGCGAGTGAAAGCAGCGGGTAGTCGTGTCCGAATTTCAAATCGGCGGCATAGCGGCCTGTGGACAGGGCTTCGTCAGCTTTTTTCACAATATCATTGACAAGAGGCTTTATGCTTTTCATCCTTTCCGCTCCGAATTCGACGGAATTGCATTGGCGTATATACAGTTCTCGGTTGTTGTAGTCCCACCATTTGTAGATTACGTCTTCCGGCAGGTGCCTGTAAACGTTTGCGTCAATGCCGGAGGATCTGGCGATTCGTGCGACACCCCAGATTTTTTCCTGGAATTTGTCAATGTTGTCCACTATTTTTCTGGCGGCTACAGGGTTCGTGAACAGGTTTTTCATTACCTGAACGGTGTCGGTAGGCACTTTCCTAAGCGGTTCCAACATGATTCCGGAAGCCTCGCGGATGTGTTCTGACGGGTGGTCGCTGACATATTTCATTATCACGTCGTCGCTGTCTATCTCGAATTTCAGGCCAGGGCGGCGTCTTATCAGTTCTCCCGTAAAGTTAGCCATGCTGACGAGACAGCGGTGTACCGTGCTGGACTCCACGCGTATGAGTCCGCTCCCTTTCTTGAATACTTGCGGATAATTTTCGAACATCCTGTCAGCCAATTCCCTGTGCTCCCACTCGCCGAGTCGTGTAAGATGCCCGTCAGCGCCATGGTGCACTTCTGCCACAGTCCTGGTTTCATTCAGCAGTTCTTTCCCTTCTTCTGTCAGTAGCCCTTCTTTCTCTGCTTTTTCCAGTATTTCAATGACATAGGTGTAGTTCCCAAGTCCCCAGTCTGTCCTGGAGCCATGTCTTCCGTAATGACTTATATACACCGGCTCATATCCTTTCGGCGCCTGTGTCACCGGCATTGTCCTGAATTCATAAGGATGCGTATTGACTCCGGCTCTGTCGTTGTCTTCGCGGAGCATCTGCATCGGCTGCAATTGCAGCAGCACGGCAAGTAGTAATGGAAATGATAGCATAATTATTCAGTGTTATTTTATCTTACATTTCAATATTGTTCAATGCCTCGTTTATTTCAATGCGGCCCTGCGGATTTATCGTCGGTTCGCGTATCTTCCGATGGTCTTCATGTTCCCGGCTACATGTTTTTCTCAGGCTTCCCATGTCAAATCTTTTCAAAGTTACGAAATTTTCTTATTTTTTCGGCCCACCCTCTTGTTTTTTCCAAAAATATGCGTACCTTTGCAATCCGCTTCACCGAAAAGATGAAGCGGGCGAAATAAAATTCGACTTTGGAGAGATGGCAGAGTGGTCGAATGCGGCGGTCTTGAAAACCGTTGATCTTAACGGGTCCGGGGGTTCGAATCCCTCTCTCTCCGCAAAAAATTGAAGCTCAGCGCTTTGCGCTGGGCTTTTTTCGTACATGGCTGTCGGGAGTTCCGCCGCTATAAGGACTTACGCTATTTAACCAAGTAGCGCGACACGTCTATATGTGAATAAACCACATGCAAATCTGAAATACAGATAAAAAAATGATTAAATTTGTATGAGACTCCTGAGATGGAGCTATACTATTATCAATAATATTTCTGGTATGACACAGGATTTGACCACATCTCAAATAGAAAGACAAAATGTATTGAATAATCGGATAGCCATACCGAGGATTCAAGATGCTATCGGGGTTCACGCCTTAGAGTTTGAAGGCAAGTTCTATCTGACCAAGCAGATGGTGGCAGATTTCTTTGAGGTAGACATGCGCACCATTGATAATTATCTATCCACATATGAGAGTGAGCTAAAGAACAACGGCTACATTTTATGTAAAGGTAAAATGCTGAGTGAGTTCAAGTTACATTTTGCTCACGAAATTGATTTCGCGAGCAAAACAACCCAATTGGGATTATTTGATTTTCGAGCTTTCCTCAATATCGGGATGCTTCTGAGCGACAGTGAGAAAGCCAAAAAATTAAGAAGTGTAATATTAGATATCGTCATTGCGACAATCAATGAGAAAGCCGGCGGTGGCACGAAATATATAAACTGGAGAGATCGAGAATATCTCCCTGCCGCAATCCAAGAAGAAAATTATCGCAAAAATTTCACGTCGGCAGTAAACGAGTGTGTTGAAGGACATACCACATTCAAGTATTCCCAAGTGACGGATATGATTTATAGCGCTGTTTTTTTTGAAAAAGCCAAAGAGTATAAGGAACTTCTTAAACTGAATAAGAAGGACAATGCCAGAGCTACAATGTATGCAGAAGTACTTAGAGTTATCAGCTCTTTTGAAAATGGCATTGCCTCTGCAATCAGACAGGAATTTGGACAAACCAGCAGTCTCTTATCCATTAGAAGAGTCCAGGCTCTAATAAAAGAACAAGCCGAGAGCGCAGCGATGAAGCCGTTCTTATATGATGCCAGGCAAAAAATGGCATCAAGAGACTTAGGCTTCAGGGATGTGTTTCACGAGAATATTTCAGATTACTTGAAGGCATTGTCTCCGGAAGATTTTGAGAGATTTATCGGAAGCGAATCATTGGATTTAGAAAAACTTCTTGATAATGATGAGAATCGTGCAGTCCTCAATAGACTTAAGCAATAATCATGATGAAGGAGACAATATATTTAACAAAAGAAGAACTCCTTCAATACTATCGCGAAACCATCCAGCAAAGTGGTGGTGGAATGGCCGATATTCGCGACGAAGGTGGACTGGACAAAGTTCTGGTTTTTATTCAGGACGACAACTACTATCCAACCTTTGAAGACAAACTCACATATCTTGTCTTCGGTCTGTGTCACGGACATTATTTCGCTGATGGCAATAAGAGGATTTCACTCGTCGCAGGTGCTCACTTCTTAATAAAGAACAAATATAGTTGGGCAGGTTTTCACTTTTTGCCTGATATGGAAGCATACATTTGGCACGTTGCTGCCGGTAATATAGACAAGGACCTGCTTCTTCCAATTATTCATTCAGTAATCTATCATGAAGATATGGATGAAGCAACAAAGTTGAGAGTTATTCACGCAATGGAAAAGAGTCCTTTATATTCAGAAGAAGTATGACCTTTCGTAGTTTTACAAATCACAAGAAACAATCCATAAAATGACAGATATACAGCTGAAACAGTTGAAAGACAATTTGTGGCATAGTGCGCAATAGCAAGGTACTCCTCCAGCGGGAAGACGCCACGGCCACCCTCATAACACATTGATAATCAGACACCATTTATTTCCAGTGTGGATTTTTGGCAATTTTTTGGCCAGTAATCCACACCAAATCTCATAACTATCTGTAAACCAACCAATTCCAAAATCAGATGTGGTGCCGTCCCGACACTTGAGTCTGAAATCAGAAAAACAAACGTACGGAATCTCTGAAAACGCATCAAGACTGGGACTTTTCATTTAATTCTCACTCTCCTCTTTTATAGGCACAAGAGAAAACACAAGGTCATTCTCAGCAAGATTATAAAGCCTGGCAACTTGACGGAGCAACTTCACTTTCGTATTTGTGTCATTTCCTGTATTTACCCATACATCATCCGCCACCTTTTTGACATAGGTCTCACTCTTTGCATTCTCACGAGTAATCCAAACATTATCCCTGCTATTTGCTTCGGCCTGAAGAATTGACGGATTTATCTCATACAGCAACTTAAATGTGTCTCGAATAGTATCAGCCCAGTCAGGAACAGAATAAATTGTCCCGGTCAATGCAAAACTGTTAATCTTCCTACCCTTAAAAACAAAGTCTTCGTCATAAACAGACACTTCATCATCGAGCTTTACAGCCGGCTTGTATGAGGTTTCCGGATACGGCCACACAGTTAGAGCACGCTTACCCATCTCTGTTTGACGCTCCTTCATCTCAGCCTCTGTCCATTTATCGAACTTGGATATATACTTGTTCAACCTAAGTGGACTTGCTGCAAATCCATTCTTATCTTCTTTCTTTTCCAGAAACGGCCTGTTGCTATACTGGACATTATATCCTGTCAATGTCAGATTCGCAATAGTATGCAACCATTCCTCATGAATCCTCGAGTAATCACTCCCAAGCTGTTCTTTCCAATGCTGAGTAAGAGTCTGAGGCATAATATGCTCCACACTCAACTCTCCCTTCTGGACATTATTGATAACATCGATCTTTTCCTTACTATTTCCATTTTCAAGACGGTCAAGAATATAGGTACGGCTCTTTGGCCTCATAAGATATACCGGCTTTTCTATAAAACTCTGACGGAACTCGTCATCCTTCGGGAAAACAACGGTTCTCTTTCGATTTTCAAGAAGATAAACCATCACATCATAATAGCTATCTTCTTCTTTCTTATTCTTAAGCACTTGCTGGTGCAACGTCGCAAACATCTTAAGCAACGCATTTGTAGGATATCCACATATTAAACGCCTGAAGACGAATATTTCAATGCAAGAAAGAATCTTGGTAATCTCACTCTGCGGCATATTTTGTTCTTCCGCATAAGTGAGCAAACCTAGTAAATATGCATAAGTGATTGTCAATTCCAGATAATTCAAACGGGACATTATCTCGTTCGCAGAAGCATCGCCTACCCGAGCCGACTTAATTCGTTTATACAGAGATGCATACCGCTTCATTTCAGCCATTATAGGCTCTATCTCTTTCCCTTCCGCAAATGACTTAAAAGCAGGATATACATCTTGGAATTTAGGAATATCACCTGTCGGAGACTTGATTGTCAAATAATCTCTAATAAAATTGTCAAGCTCATCTTTTCCGGAGCAATCCTTCTCTATGAAGCTCCAGTACTTAGTATAATACTCCTCTTGCCTATCTTCAGACAGGCCCATGAGAACGAAATTTCTAATCTTGTCAGCTTCCGTAAGGTCAAGGCCAGTTGAATTCAGGCTCTCAAAAATCAACTGCGGGTCATCATCATTTCCAAGAAAGATGTCAATCACAATCAGCCGCTTGATAGCCTCAAAGAAGTCATCAATCTTCACATTGAGATTCTTGACGCTATTGTAGAAGTAATTGAAATTTGAGACGACATTCGATTCTGCAAATGCTCCGCCTTCACCCTCATCCACAAGATAATCAAACGCTGCACGGTCCTCCTTATTCAACTTAAGGCGTACTTTTTTCTCGGTTGTCTCATACTCATCCACCAAGAACTTCTTGAATATCTTTTCCGCAAGTTTACTATCATCCGCTTCAATGTTACCGCGTTTAAGATTCCAGTATATTGCAAGAAATATAAGACAGACTGTCGTCATTCTCTGCTGACCGTCAATGACAAGAAACTCATCCGCACGGCCACCTTTGGATCTGGACCTTACTATACACCCAAAGAAATGGCTTGGTCGATCATACTTAACGATATCAATCAAGTCAGAGAACAACTGTCTGCACTGACTGGCACCCCAATCATAATTGCGCTGATAAACAGGTATAATAAAGCGGTTCTCAGAACCATCCATTAGTTTCAACAGGGGTTTATCTTCTCCTTTCATGAATTTTCATTCTTTGGTTACTATCCATCAAATTTATTAAAAACCCGCGAGAATACAATGGGCCTTCAAATGTTCTTCCCATACGCCCCATTATGAGCAGATGCCGTTTGAGGTGCCCGAGGGATGGGCTTGGACAACACTAGAAGAAATATGTTTGTTCTTGTCGAGAGGTAAATCTCCAAAGTATTCAGATACAGATAAAACCTATCCTGTATTTGCTCAGAAATGTAATCTGAAAGAAGGTGGAATATCTTTAGAACAAGCACGTTTCTTAGATCCATCTACAATTTGTAAATGGAGTGAGGAATATAGGCTAAAAACAGGAGATGTACTTGTTAATTCAACAGGGACTGGGACTGTTGGACGCACACGACTTTTTCATGAAGGTTATTTGAAGGATTATCCCTTTGTTGTTCCTGATTCTCATGTTTCAGTTATAAGAACAACAAATGAGGTTAAATCTGAATTTGTTTTTGCTTATATTTCATCTCAACTTATACAGCAGTACTTGGAAGATAATCTTGCTGGAAGTACCAATCAAAAGGAATTATATATCGGAGTATTGTCTGATTTATCATTTCCGCTTCCTCCTCGTGCCGAGCAACACCGCATCGTAGATGAAATTGAAAGGCTGTTTTCTTTGATTGACATCATTGAAACTGGGAAAGATGGTTTACGGACCGCAATCAAGCAAACCAAGAGTAAAATCCTTGACCTTGCCATTCATGGAAAACTCATACCCCAGGACCCAAATGACGAGCCAGCCATCGAACTTTTGAAACGCATAAATCCGAACTTCACACCTTGTGATAACGCGCATTATGGAAAGATCCCAGAAGGGTGGTGTTTTTCAAAACTTGGTTCTATTGGAGTATGGCAATCTGGAGGGACTCCAAGCAGATCCTCCCCAGCATATTACAATGGCGTTATTCCATGGTTAAAAATTGCAGACCTTCCAGATGGATATGTAACCAACTGCTCTGAAAAGATTTCAGACGATGCTATTAATAACAGCTCGGCCAAGGTGAATCCAGAAGGAAGTGTCGCCCTCGCGATGTATGGTTCAATCGGCAAATTAGGCATTTTGACCTTCCGGGCTGCAACGAATCAAGCTATTTGTGTATGTTCATTATTCAAGGGTGTGGACTCCAAATATCTTTTTTACTTTTTAATGTCCCAAAGGGAAGAATTTATTCGTAAAGCAGGTGGAGGCGTGCAATCAAATATATCCAAAGATATCATTGTTAACCATCCAATAACTTTACCACCCTTTGTATTTTCCTGATTTAGGTTGACTCGGGTTTATAGAATATCACTTATATAAGTCAACTTTGTGTTGTTATTCCTGTCAGGGGTTGACTGGAGGCCGTAGGCCGGAAGGAGACCCCTGACAGGAATTCGAAGGTAAAGAGTTTTCAGGGATTTCCAAGTTATTTTTGGATTTTATTGCCATATGCCTGTAACTTATCCACATCATATCCCTGTCTCCTACCGCCCCCGACACTTCGGACGGGGTCTTCATTCCGATACTCATATGCGGCCTCCGGTTGTTGTAGAAGTCCACGGCCTGGGCGACCGCCGCCACGACCTCGTTAATGTTCCTGAACACCTTTCCACTGAGCAGTTCGTTCTTCATCGTGTTATTGATGCGTTCCGCCTGGGCGTTGTCCTTCGGATCTCCTGACTCGGTCATGCTGACCCTGACACCGTGCTTCCGCAGCATCCCCACATACTCGCGGCACGCATATTGACAGCCACGGTCAGAGTGGTGTATGAGGTTGACCTCATCCTTCCCCTCTATGCGTCTCAACGCCATCCTCAGGGCCTCCATCGGATAGTCCGTGTCAAGTGTGGGCCCGACACTCCAGCCGATGATCTCCTCGGTGTATGCGTCAAGTATCAGCGACAGGTAGCAGAAGTGGCAATGGTAATCGTCTTCCGTTATTACAATGTATGTTATATCGCTGACCCACAGTTGATCCGCCGAGGTGGGGATATAATCCTTTATGAGGTTGGGGTATGTCGGGAGTCCGTGCGTTGAGTCCGTCGTACGAGGCTTGCGTATCTTCCGGCGCACCTTTAGCCCCTGCTCGTCTATGATCCGGCAGAAGCGGTCGCGGCCTATTGGACTTTCAATGCGGAAGTCCCTCTGATACATGTACCACAACTTCTTCCCGCCGATGCCGGGATCATCCTTCCTGACTTCCCTGATATATTGGATAGCGAACTCCTCACGCGCGGCCTTTGCATGGACTGCGTCCTCATCATGCTGATAGTAAGCCTGCTTGCTTACACCAAGCAGCCCGCAGAGCTCAACCA
>ENA-OUQH01000144-OUQH01000144.1-human-gut-metagenome-genome-assembly--contig:-NODE-144-length-60524-cov-6.949859_pt1 | contig 60524 bp, 61 predicted proteins | sample MGYA00237948_ERZ548828 | MGnify/ENA primary metagenome ERZ548828 (study PRJEB26490, sample SAMN05194711) | human gut metagenome | biome: terrestrial biome; feature: human-associated habitat; material...
TCTCGTGGGCTCGGAGATGTGTATAAGAGACAGGGCCCCGTTCGTAAAAAGGCGTTGCTTTCAGCGGCGGGCGGCTTTCGTAAACTGCGAGACATGGATGTTGATGAGGTTATTGGCCTTGGCGCGGTGCCCGAAGAGGTTGCGCGTGAGGTGGTCACCGTGCTCGCGCAGTATAATGGAGAGCGTGATAGGGTCGAGGGGTTGGGCGAGGGCATTGTGCCTGACCAATCTGCTGAAAACATGATTGATGAAAACATTAGCGTGCCCGAATGGGCCCGTGGTGAGTAGCTTGTCGATGGGGAGCGTATCTATGGTTGAGCGCAAGATGGGCGAGAGCCCGAACGACCTGGTTATCATTACAGGTATGAGCGGTGCAGGCCGCACGGAAGCTATGCATGCTTTTGAAGACTTGGGCTATTTTTGCATCGATAATTTGCCCGCAAGCTTGTTGGGACAATTGCTTGTGGTGACCGCCGATGCCGGAAGCGGTCTTTCGCGCAAACTTGCTGTGGTTTGCGATGCTCGAAATAAAGATTATTTCGCCGATCTCGACGACGAGCTCGATACCCTGAAAAGCAAGGGTATTCCGTTTCGCATTGTGTTCCTCGATGCTGATGACGATAAGCTCGTCGCTCGTTATAAGGCGAGCCGCCGACGCCATCCGCTGTGCGACGAGGGTATGACGATCGCGCAGGGTATCACTGCCGAGCGTGCACTGCTCTACCAGCTTCGCGTTATGGCTCAAGACGTGGTGAACACTACCGATATGCTTCCTATGCAGCTGCGCGCGAAAATTCGCGAGCTGTTTGGCGAGGGAGATGAGCGGGAAGGCCTTGCCGTTACCGTGTATTCCTTCGGTTTCAAACACGGCGCCGCGCTTGATGCCGATATCGTTATCGACGTGCGCTTTCTACCGAATCCGTTCTATATACCCGATCTGCGTAATCTAACTGGCCTTGATAGCAAGGTTGCAGACTATGTCCTGGGCAATGAAGAAACCCATAAATTCCTTGATGCTTGGGAAAACCTGTTGAACTGCGTTATGCCTGGCTATGTTGCCGAGGGCAAACAGCAGCTTGCCATTGGCGTAGGATGCACGGGCGGTCAGCATCGTAGCGTTGTGCTTGCCAATAAAACAGCAGAGCTATTAGCGGCGCAAGACTACAACGTTAATGTGTATCATCGCGATATCGCTTTGGCGGATACTAACAAAGAGGTGGAAAAATGAGTCAGGGCGAACCTCGTTTGGCGGGGCATGGTTTTCGTCTCGATGCGTCATCCACTCAGGCGTTTAAGGCAATAGGTTCACTTCATCTACCTAACCCCCTTAAAAGTAATGTAGATCCAACCGAGCTGCGCGCGGTTGTTATTGGTGGGGGCACTGGAGCCCCTATGTCAATCCGCACTTTGTTGGCCTTAGGGGTTAAGACATCTGCTGTTGTCGCCATGGCCGATGACGGCGGTTCAACCGGTATTTTGCGTGAAGAGGCTCATGTAACTCCTCCTGGTGACGTCCGTAAGTGTTTAGCTGCATTCGCGGCGAATCCGGAAGATCCTCTCACCAAGGCTTTCAAGTATCGTTTCGATTTTGCTCGAAACCATACGCTTGGAAACCTTATGCTTTCGGCCCTTGAAAACGCTACAGGTTCTTTCCCTGAGGCTATAAAAATATGCGGTCAACTTCTTGGAGCTCGCGGGCATGTCTACCCATCGACTTTGAACAACGTAACGCTTTGCGCGGAAACTCGCGACGGTCGCATTCTCCGCGGGCAATCGGTGGCAGGGAAGTCGTCCACTGCGCTTGAGCGTGTGTGGCTTGAATCTCCTGAGCTTTGTCTTCCCTATATGGAGGCGTTGCGCGCCATTCGCCAAGCCGATGTTGTCGTATTAGGTCCTGGCTCCCTCTTCACCTCTATCATTCCGAACCTTCTTGTTCCTGGTATTGTTGATGCCATACGCCAATCAAATGCTCGTACGGTGTTTGTCTGCAGCCTAGCAGATCAGCAAGGTGAAACCTGGGGCCTTTCTGCACGTGAGCATGTAGAGGCTTTGTTGCGTCATGGCATGGAAGGGTGTCTCGATTACGTATTGATTCATTCTGTTCAGCCAGTCGAGAACCCACGTTATGCAACGGGAGCTTTCCATGCTCTGGCTGGGCTCGGATCGCATAAAAGTGCCATGGAAGAGCGCCGCGATGGCACTTCGCTCGAATCTCGTGTTCGTCCGGTTAGGGTGTCGAAGTGCGACATCGATGCCATCCAGGCTCGTGGCCCGGTTGTTCTTTTGCGAAACATGGCTGATCCTCATCGTCCTACATGGCATGATCCGCAGGCGCTTGCTGATGCATTTATGGGGGTGTTCAAGCTATGTCGTTCACCACGGAAGTAAAAGAGGAGCTTTCTCATGTGGAGCCAACGTGCTCGCATTGTGATGCTGCAACGCTTGCTGCGCTGATTCGCATCGAAGGAACGATCTTTCTTAACGGCCCTGGTCATTTTCGCCTAGAGATTTCGACAGATGTTCCGCAGGTTGCCCGCTTTATCATCAGTGCGCTTCATAGCATGTATTCGCTGAAAACCGATCTTACTATGCGCCGTAGCGTTTTGCACAAGACGCCCAACTGGCTTATTGACGTGCCTGCCCAGCCCGGCTTGAACGAGGCCCTTTCCGAATTGGGCATTGTCGGCGAGAACGGCTTGCAGCGTGGCATCGATCATGACCTCGTCAAGAAGGAATGCTGTGCTTCGGCGTATCTCCGGGGGGTGTTTTTAGGGAGCGGCTTTATCTCCAATCCGCGTGGTGATTTTCATTTCGAGCTTACCGTTGAGTCGCAGACTATGGCCACCGACATTGTCGAGCTGATGGAGGCTAAGGGAATTCACGCGAAGGTTGTTGAGCGTCGTAACTCCCATACGGTTTACCTTAAAAGCGGTGCTTCGATATCGGCTTTTCTTGCCTATGTCGGTGCTCATCAAAGCGCGTTGAAGATGGAAAATGAACGTGTACTGAAAAGTGTGCGCAATGATGTAAATCGTCGGGTAAACGCCGAAATCGCAAATCAAGCTAAAACCGCAGAGGCTTCCGTTGATCAAATCCAGGCGATTCGTACAGTTCTTGAGCATCAGGATATCAAGTCGCTGCCCCATGCTTTGCAAGATTACATTCGCTTGCGTGTGACGTATCCCGATGCAACGCTAAAAGAGCTTGGAGAAAAGGCTAATCCGCCTCTCTCCAAATCGGCGATTTATCATCGGGTTCGTCGTATTGAGCAAATGGCTAACGATATTGGCAAATCATAGACCGACCACCGCTTGCTGAATGCCGCTTGCGGCTGCTATTCGATCGCTTGCTTCTCGTGCGCCTTGCTCTATTTCGGCGGTTTCTTTTTCAGGTACAATAAAACAGCACGTGTTCATATACGTTGCATTGTTTTAAATCAGGCATGAAAGGGGAGCCTCATGGCAACCAAGGTTGGTATCAACGGCTTCGGTCGTATCGGCCGACTTGTTTTCCGCGCGATGGAGAAGGATCCTGCCTTCGATATCGTTGCTATCAACGATCCCGGCAGCACCGAGGCAAATGCTCATTTGCTTAAGTACGATTCTATCCATGGGCGTGTTTACGATGAGGTTAAAGTCGAGGGAGACAACATCATCGTTGACGGTCATAAGGTACGCGTTTTTGGCGACCGCGAACCGCTCAACATTCCTTGGGGTGAAATGGGCGTAGAGCTTGTTATCGAATCTACTGGTTTCTTTACCGATGCTAACTTGGCCAAGAAGCACATTGAGGCTGGCGCCAAGAAGGTTCTTATTACGGCACCTGCCAAGAACGAAGATATCACCATCGTTGTTGGCGTAAACGACGATAAGTACGACTACGAGAAGCACAATATCGTCTCTAACGCGTCTTGCACCACGAATTGCCTTGCTCCTTTTGCAAAGGTCCTCATGGATACCTTCGGCATCAAGCGCGGTTTTATGAACACCATTCATTCTTACACGAATGACCAGAAGATCCTCGACCAGGCTCACAAGGACCTTCGTCGCGCTCGTGCTGCAAACCTGTCCATGATCCCTACTACCACTGGTGCTGCTCGTGCGGTTTCCCTGGTTCTTCCTGAGCTCAAGGGCAAGCTCGATGGTTTTGCAACGCGCGTTCCTACTCCCGATGGATCCATGGTTGACCTCACGGTAGAGCTCGAGAAGGAAGTTACCATTGAAGAGGTCAATGCTGCTATGAAGGCTGCTGCTGAAGGCCCTCTGAAGGGTATTCTTGAGTATGTTGAGGACCCCATTGTTTCCTCCGATATCGTGGGCGACGACCATTCTTCGCTCTTCGACAGCAAGCTCACCATGGTTCTCGGCGGTAAGGGCAATCTCGTAAAATGCGTTTCTTGGTATGACAACGAATGGGGTTATTCCAACCGCGTAAAGGATCTTGCAAAGATCATGATGCAGGCATAGGTCAACGCACTGGATGCGAACTGCTAAGAGAGCTTTCTGAAAGGGAGGCTCTCTTTTTAATGTGAAAAGAAAGGCTAACTATGAGCAATGTAAAAACGTTTACTGATGCTGACGTTACGGGAAAGCGCGTTTTGTGCCGCGTGGATTTCAACGTCCCGCTGGATGGAGCTACCGTAACCGACGATATGCGCATCAGGGCTGCACTTCCCACCATTGAATCCTTGATCGATCGCGGCGCCAAAGTGGTTTTGTGCAGCCACCTGGGCCGCCCTGAGGGAACCGGCTACCAAGCCGAATTTTCCCTGAAGCCCGTTGCTGAGTACCTTTCTAAGGTTCTTGGCAAGCCCGTTGCTTTTGCCGAGGATACCATTGGCGAATCCGCCAAGGCCACTGTTGCTTCCCTGGGTAATGGTGATGTTTGCTTGCTCGAGAACCTCCGCTTTGATAAGCGTGAAAAGAAGAACGATCCCGAGTTTGCGAAAGAGCTTGCAAGCCTGGGTGATATCTATGTAAATGATGCGTTTGGCGCTGCCCACCGTGCTCACGCATCAACGGCTGGCGTTGCCGCCTTCCTTCCTGCTTATGCTGGTGCGCTTATGACTAAAGAGGTTACAACGCTAACTTCTATGCTGGATAAGCCCAATCATCCTTTTGTTGCCATTCTTGGTGGTTCCAAGGTTTCCGATAAGGTTGCCGTTATCGATGCTTTGATCGACAAATGCGACACCTTGATCATCGGTGGTGGCATGTGCTTTACCTTCTTGGTAGCGCAAGGATACACCGTTGGAACTTCCCTTATGGAGCAGGACTGGGTAGAACGAGCTGGTCAAATGCTCGAAAAGGCTAAAGCTCAAGGTGTGAGCATTCTGCTTCCTTCTGATGTTGTTTGCGCTGATGCGTTTGCGAATGATGCCAACACGGTAACATGCGGCGTTGATGCAATTCCTTCCGATATGATGGGTCTTGATATCGGCCCCGCTACCACCAAAGCTTATGCTGATGCTATTGCTGGTGCAAAGACGGTATTTTGGAATGGCCCTATGGGCGTATTCGAAATGTCTTCTTTTGAAGCTGGTACCAAGGGTGTAGCTCTTGCTGTGGCGGCAAATAAGGAAGCTGATACTATCATTGGTGGCGGCGATAGCGTTGCCGCTGTTAATAAATTCGATCTCGCCGACCAGATGACCTTTATTTCCACGGGCGGTGGAGCATCGATGGAGCTGGTGCAGGGTGAAGCTCTGCCTGGCGTTGAGGCGCTTAAATAAGGAGGCTCTTCATGCGTACCTATCTTATGGCGGGTAACTGGAAGATGAACAAAACCATCCCCGAAACCGTTGTACTGACTCAGCAGCTTTGCAATCAGTACAATCGCAAGTGGGATAATGTTGATATCGTTCTCTGCCCGCCGGCAATTGACATCAAGGCTGCTTATACGGTTCTTGATTTCGACAAGACTAAAATCTCCCTCGGTGCTCAGAATGCGCATTGGGAGGAATCGGGTGCTTTCACGGGAGAAATCTCTATCCCTATGATCAAGGATGCTGGCTGCGAGTATTGCATCGTTGGTCATTCTGAGCGTCGTGAGATGTTCAATGAAACCGATACCACTGTCAATCTCAAGGTTAAGGCGTTGGTTTCTGCTGGCATTGCTCCAATTGTTTGCGTGGGCGAATCTCTCGCAATGCGCGACTCTGGCGATTACGTGGAGTTCATCACCGCTCAGGTTCGAGCTGGCCTTGCTGGACTCGACGCTATCGACATGAAGAATGTCGTAGTTGCTTACGAGCCTATCTGGGCCATAGGAACTGGTCGTACCGCCACTCCAGAGCAGGCCGAAGAGGTGTGCGCTGCTATTCGTGCCACTCTTAACTCTGAATTTGGTGTCGATGTCGCTAATGCGACGCGCATTCTGTATGGTGGCTCGATGAACGCTGGCAATGTTGAGGCCCTTCTTGCTCAGTCGGATATCGACGGCGGTCTGGTCGGTGGTGCGTCCCTTAAGGCTGATTCGTTTCGTCAGCTTATTGAAGCAGCTTCTGAGGCTCAGTAATTCTGTTATGAATTCTCTTGTCAAGCGGTTCTTTGATTCTTATAATTATTGATTCGTGAGACTATTTAGGTAAGGATGTTACGTTGTCTATCGTTGCGATTATCTTTTCTATTCTGCTGGTTGTATCTGGCATTGGACTTATTGTTTTTGTTCTGCTTCATTCTGGCAAGGGCACGGGCGTTTCTGACATGATCGCAAGTTCCGTTTACAACAACCAGAGCGGTTCAAGCATTATGGAAAAGAACCTCAACCGCATTACTATTATTTTGGCGGCTGTATTCCTTATCTCTTTGATCGTACTTATGGTGGTATATCCGCAGGGCACTATCGGATAATGCTTATCTAATAGATCTTTAAAAAGGCGGCGCTACAGCGTCGCCTTTTTTCTTTGAAAGCTAAGAAATAATGAGGCTAATAGATTCGGCATTAGGGATCCTCACTTTTGTGATGGCATGCCTTTACATCGTTGTTGGGCTATTTGCTATTAGTTATTCTCATAGCTTGTTTTGGTTGAGATTATGCCGCATGTGCGATCCGAGTCCTGTGATGAATGCGCAATTTCGATTGACTAATCATGATCGTTCGAAGGTTCTTCTATCTTGTTTGGCCTTTGCGGATTGTTTGTTGGGGGAGCGATACTATTTGCGCTATCGCTCATTAGGAAACAAGATTATTGAAATAAAAAAACGCTCAAATGAGCGTTAAAAGTAACTGGTGTCGGAGGCGGGATTTGAACCCGCACGCCCGGTAAAGTGGGCACTAGCACCTCAAGCTAGCGTGTCTGCCGTTCCACCACTCCGACGTGGTTATGTCATTTGCTTTCGCAATGCAGCGATAGATATATTACCAAAACCAAGTATCTACGCAAGAGTTATTTTAATAATTTCTTCTGAGCTTGCTTATTCGGCTGCGTCTTGAAGAATCTGTTCTACAAGTTCCCATTCTTCTTCCGTCTCGATAGGAATAAGAGAGAGTGCTGCCAAGCCACTGTTCTCATTGAATTCGACAGCGCCAGGGTCGTAGATAGAGGCATAAACCGTGGTATTCCCATCTTCGTCGGTTTTGTTGTCGGTGTAGACGATATACGAACGTCCAGTCTCGGTGTTTTCAAAGGTAAAGAGGGTTTCGCATTCAACGAGCATTCCTTCAGGCGTGATCGCGTTGAAATGAACGTTTTGCTGAAACTTGGTTTTGCTTGAGTCGGTCATAGATGTGTCTTTCTTTGTTATGCGTTATTGGACGACTATCTTGGCAATTTTAATGAGATGTCAAGCATGGTCGATTCTGGATAGATGTTAACACCTGTCTTACGAGTCTTGAATTGAGCTTGTGTGGCTGTTAGGATACCTCACCGCAATGAATAAGCTGAATAAGACATATATATCTCTACGTAGGCCTGTGGTATTCGGGCTTTCTGTTGCCGTCGTGCGCGTCTATCTGCATCAGCCTCTTTCTTCATGCCGAAACTGATTCCTTCTATCGAATACGAAGGTGCTTGTCGGTTTGCGATTGCGTTCTGGCGAGCTTGTAGTCAGTTTGAAGGAAGTTTATGTCTAATAATTCTATTGCTGCTCCAGTAAACGGGCACGTTACTGGTGCTCAGATTCGTATTGTTGCCGTTGTGGTGCTTGGTGCGTTTCTCGCGTTGCTTAATCAAACGGTCATGTCGCCTGCGCTGCCTGTCATTATGGCCGATTTTGCAATCGATGCGTCTACCGCTCAGTGGATCATGTCTATTTACCCTCTCGTAAGTGGCATCATGGTTCCTGTATCGGCATTCTTGATTGACAAATTCAGTACTCGGGCTTTGTTTTTTGGGTCGATTATAGTTTTTGCACTAGGAACGTTGTTATGTGCTATAGCTCCTGATTTTATGCTTCTGATAGTTGGCCGTGTTTTGCAGGCTGCCGGATCCGGTGTGCTTATGCCTTTGGTTTCGGTTGTGCCAATGTTGGTATTTCCTGTTGAAAAACGAGGAACAGCAATGGGAATGGCGGGTATCGTTATGTCGGCCGGCCCTGCTGTTGGTCCAGTTGTGGGCGGTGCGGTGATTGATACTTATGGTTGGCGTGCCATGATTGGATCTATCGTCCCTCTTTCGCTGGTTGTTTTGCTGCTGGGCGTTATTATGCTCAGGAACGTTGGGGAATTGAAGAACCCTAAGCTCGATATTCTTTCAGTGGCGCTTTCCACCATCGCATTCGGTGGGCTTCTGTACGGTTTCTCTAGCGCCTCGACATTGGGCTGGGGGAGCGCTGTTGTGCTCGGTTCTATTTTTGCCGGAATTATATGCTTGGTTTTGTTCGTTATTCGTCAAGGGCGCATCGAGGATCCTTTGCTTCAGCTTGGTACGCTCAAAACGCCCCAATTTCGAGTTGCTGCAATTATTGTTACTCTGATAAATGCCGCATGCCTGGTAACCAATACGTTGCTGCCTCTTTTGTTGCAGACTGCACTCGGGGCTTCTGCGTTCGAGACGGGCATGGCGATGCTTCCTGCTGCCGCAGTGGGGATTATCATCAGTCCAATTTCCGGCATCGTTTTTGACAAGTTTGGCCCTCGTGCTATCTCGATTATCGGCTTGGCTCTTATGACCGTGTCCCTGTTCCTCCTTTCTCTTTCAACGGTTGCTACGCCTATCGTTGTTGTTGCATTATTCTGTATGCTCCAGGCAGCTGGACAGGCATTAGCGAATATGCCAGTGAACACTTGGGGTGTAAATGCGTTGAAAAACGATATGATCGCGCATGGCAACGCTATAGCCAATACTGGCCGTCAGGTTGCTGGAGGGTTATGCACTGCACTAATTATTACGGTGATGACCAGCGTAACTTCAACTGCGGGAGCCGATGCAAGCCTTCAGGTAGCAACAGCTGTTGGAGCTGGTGTCGCTTATAAAGTATGTGCGGCTATCGGCTTGATTTCCCTTATTTATGCCGTATTTAGTATACGGCCATCGAAACAGACGCTCTCCCAACCGAAGGAGGCATAAGAAATGCCTGAGATTATTTCCGAGCGTATTCCCCTTGAGGTTGAGGGGACTCCCGTTTGCGACATCATGATAAAAAATCCGTTTACTTGTACGGAGAACTGCACTATTGCTGACGTGGTCCGAGTCATGGCGGAACACGAGGTAAGTAGCTTGCCAGTAGTTGATGGAAACCACAGGGTGGTTGGATTCATATCTGACGGCGATATCATGGGTGCTATTGCGCAGCATCGTGCCCATACTATCTTTACTGGCGGAGATGCATCGATGTTGTATTTCGATGATCAAAGTCTTGAGCAGCGTATGGATGGGCTGAAGAATCGCGGCGTTATGGAATTTGCTACACGAAAGGTGGTATGCGCTCTCCCAGATCAGAGCATTGCTCGTGTTGCCTCATTGTTGTCAAAGAAGAAGTTCAAGAAGCTTCCAGTTGTGGATGACAAAGGAACGCTTGTGGGTGTAATTCGTCGATCTGCTATTACGAAGTACTTGTTCGATTTGATCTTCAGGTAGGCTCTGTCGGTAATTTCTCGATTTGGCTAGTATCTCGTTGTCGGGAAGTAAGCTTTAAATTGAGACGTATTTGAGCATTTTGGCTCATTGAAGTGAAAGAGGGTTGGCATTTTGCCAACCCTCTTTCTTTGCGATATTCCGAAGCTCGATATGAGCAGTTTTTATCGCATCATTAGTTTCAATATAATGCTTTTTGCTTTGGTAAATGGGGGAACACGAACTGGGATTTCGATTTTGGTAGATTTTTTCAGTGTTGACTTGTAATGCGTGAAGCAGCCGAATCCCTGCTTGCCATGGTATGCACCCATTCCGCTATCACCGAAGCCTCCAAAGCCCATATGGTTGTTAGCAAGGTGAATTACAACATCGTTAATAGTTGCTCCGCCAAACGGGATGGCTTGGATTATTTGCTCTTGCAGCACTTTGCTTTCTGAGAATAGGTAACATGCGAGCGGATGGCCGAAATTTCTCACATACGAGAACACTTCATCAAGCTCGCTCCATGTGATGATGGGGATAACTGGACCAAAAATTTCTTCTTTCATGACTGGGTCGTCAAGGGTGACGCCTGTGAGGATGGTTGGCTCGATACGTAGTGTTGAACGATCTCGGCCACCACCGAAGGCAATGCGCGTCTTCGGACCGTGATTGTCGATTAGGCCGCACACTCGATTGAAGTGATGCTCGTTAATCATATGGGGATAGTAATCGCATTGCAGGATGCGCTTGCCGTAATACTGCAACAAATACGTTGCGAGTTCGCCGGCAAAAGCATCGGCGACGCTTTCGTGAACGAGGAAGTAGTCGGGCGCCACGCAGGTCTGCCCAGAGTTGATGCATTTCCCCCAAGCAACTCGCTGTGCAGCTCGTTTGATGTTGGCATCCGAGGCGATAATGCAAGGGCTTTTACCTCCCAGCTCGAGTGTGACATCGGTGAGGTTCTCTGCGGCAGCATGCATGATCTGTTTGCCAATAGCTGGACTTCCGGTGAAGAAGATTTTGTCGAAATGAACATTCAGGATCCAGTCGTTCATTTCGCCGCTTCCAGGAAGGCAGCGCACCAAATGCTCGTCGAAAACTTCTTTGCACAGTTTTTGGAGGAAGGTGCTTGTCGACTGCGAAGTACGTGAAGGCTTGAGCACTACACAGTTGCCTGCTGTGAGGGCGTCGATCATTGGGACTAGCGCAAGCTGAAGAGGGTAATTCCACGGTGAAAGTACGGCGGTCACTCCATAGGGCGAGGCGTAGATTTTTGAGGAAGAAGGGAAGTGGGCCAACGGAGTTGGAACACGCTTAGGTTTTGCCCATCCGTACATTTTTGAAAGGCATAAACGAATTTCGTCATAGACGATGCCAAGTTCGGTGGCGTAACCCTCGAAGCTGGATTTTCCTAAGTCATCGGTAAGTGCTTGAAGCGCTTCTGTTTCGTGTTTTTTCAAATAAGCACGCAATTTTACAAGAATGTTCCGACGGTAATGCAAGGGCATTGTTGCGCCGGTTTGAAAAAACTCACGCATTTCGTCAACTGCCGCTTGCACGTCTTCGGCGCTATGGTATTCGCGAGAGGAGGGAAAGCTTGGCTTAGGGGCGTCCATAGGTGCTTTTAATGCACGTTTGGTTTCCTTGCGTGCTGAGCGTTTTTTTGGAGCTGCCTTATCAATTTGGCGTTGTGCTGCTACGTTTTGCGTGGGATTGTCTGTCTGAGATGACGGGGACTGATTTGAGTCGTCTGTTTTGGCCACGCTGCTCATACGCCTTGCGTTTGCACTCGAAGGATGAGCCTTTCGCTCGTCGCTAACTGAAACTCTTTGTTTTGGCTGTTCTTCAGTTTCGGTAGTGGGGGTTGCTGAGGTGTTCTCGGATGCCATCAGTATGCTGCCTCCAGGATTGTGAATGCTACTTCTTCGGTTATTTCCTGTTTATTGTATAGGGCAGCACCGTCGTAACGTGCTTGTTTTGCGACAGCGGCAAGCTCTTCGCGGGAAATTCCCATTTCAGATAGTTTTGTTGGAACTCCATATTCGCGGCGGAAGAAATCATTTAGTGAAAAGAGTTCTGTTTCAAAAAGAGCGTCTTTTTCTGCTGCGGTTAGACGTGCAGTATCAAGGTCGGGCTTCAGCGCGCCGAGCAGCTCTCCATACAACCCCTGATGATATCCGTGAGCTCGGTTGAAATGCACACAATGGGGGAGAAGGAGCATCATTGCTTGACCGTGGGGGATATGGCATAAACCTCCCAGGGAATGGCCAATTGCATGGACGAGCCCCACCATAGCGTTTGAAAACGATGCGCCTGCCAACAGGCTTCCCAAAGCCAGGTTTGTTCGTGCTTCAAGGTTTCCCGGTTCTGCACAGGATTGCGCTAGGTTTTTGCTGATAAGGGAAATAGCTTGTTGCGCCAACGCATCGCTAATGGGGTTCTTCTGAATTGAGGTGTAGGCCTCGATGGCGTGGGTTAGCGCATCTATTCCCGTGGTTGCAGTGAGCTTTGGCGGTAGTGACGCGGTAAGTTTCGGGTCGAGGAAAGCGATATGGGGGACTAGACGGTACGAGGTATAGCTCAGTTTCGTATGATGCTCTGTATCTGCCACGACTGCGACTAAAGTAACCTCTGATCCTGTGCCCGCAGTGGTGGGTATGGCAATTAGAGGATCGAGTTCATCCTGAAGTATTTCGGAGCCTTGGAGTTCGGTGAAATCCTTTTCTCCAACGGATACCGATGCGGCGGCTCCCTTGGCGGTGTCGATGACAGAACCGCCCCCAAGTGCAATCCAGCCGTCACATTTTTCTTCTTTGTATAGTGCTGCTACTTCATTCACGACATTGAGCGATGAGTCGGGCGGAACATGATCGTATAAGGAATAGTTCACATCGGCTTCCCTTAATGGAGCAAATACCTGTTCGGCAATGCCGAGTTTTACCAGGTTGGCATCGGTGACGATTAAAGGTTTGGTTACGCCCCGGTCTGCGATTTTGACTGGAAGCTTATGGAGCGCCCCTTCGCCGCAGATGATTTTAGTAGGGCAGTGGAATTCAAAAGCATTCATTGTTATCTCCGATACGATTTTCGCCAGCCAAAAAAGGTTTTCAGGATGACGGTGAATAGATACGTTACTGCGACGCCCTTATCGTTAGGCCCGTGCGTCGTGAAATAGCGAGCTGCAAGTGCATCTTGTAGTGTTATCGATCCGCAAAATACCTCGAAGGCGTAATCTAAATCGCGAAATTCGATAGTGAGCGTTGGTGTTGCTTTCTGGTTGGATCTCCATGTTTTTGTCGAACATCTTGCGGTTTTTGAACGATTCCAGCCCGCAATTGCTATTTTCAGCGCAAATCCTTTTCCCAGATACAGCGTTTCGCTCCGGGCTCTTTTCGAAAGCGCAGAAAAGAGAGTCATAAGCAACGGCAAAAGAATTAACAAAGCGGCGACGTATATTCGCTTAATTAAAGAACGTTGTGGATGCGTGTGCCGTGTTACGATCCCTCGTTTTGGTTGAGGCGTGTTTGACATGGGCGACTCCGTAAAAGACAGGATTATTAGTTAGACAGACTAAGTACTATATCCCCATTTGGCTGTTGATCGTTGCGTATTAATAAAAGAATCAGATTCCAGAAGGCACGTTAGATTCATCTACGTTGGTAGCTGGCTAAAGATAGCTGCTGCCGAATACGGATTGCATTAACCTTCCCCCGATGCCGTATGGGGTTTTAGGCATCGGGACGTTTTGAGCATGCTAGCTTTTTCACATTACCGAAATCAAAGGAGGTTCCATGTCGATTGATGAATTGAAGGCTGCTTTCCCCAAGCCTGATCAGCTTGCGCCAGCCGATATCGAGGCGAAGGCGGAAGCGCTAGGCGTTTCAAAAACCAAGATGAGCCTCAAGCAATCATTCATGCTGTCAATTATGGCTGGTGCCTTTATTTCCATGGGTGCCATGTTCTTCCTTCTCATTGTTAGCGACTCGACTCTTCCGTTTGCTGCGCAACGATTGATTGGGGGCTGTCTGTTCTCCCTTGGTCTTCTTCTTGTTGTGGTATGTGGTGCCGAATTATTTACTGGAAACACCATGATTGTTATGAGTGCGGCAAGTAAGAAGATATCTTGGTCTGCTGTTTTGAAGAATTGGGTAGTGGTATTCCTTGGTAATTTTGTCGGCTCGCTGATTATGGTTGGTTTGGTCTTTCTCTCCAACTACCAAGGAATGAATGGCGGAGCCGTAGGAACCACAATCGTAAGTGTTGCGGCTGGCAAGATGAGTCCTGATTGGCTTACTTTGTTTGCAAAAGGCATCATGTGCAATTTCTTAGTCTGCCTTGCAGTCTGGATTGCCTATGGATCCAAAACCGTTGCCGACAAAATGCTCGGTATCCTTTTGCCCATTGCCGCCTTCGTGGCTTGTGGCTTTGAGCACTGTGTTGCCAACATGTTTTTCCTGCCATTTGGTATTCTGCTTGCCTCTGTCGGTATAGCGCCGGCTGGAATTGATCCTTCTACGGTTTCTTGGGCTGGTGCGTTGTGGAATTGGAGCGCTTCTGTTCCAGGGAACATTGTTGGTGGCGCCCTATTCGTTGGCATGGCCTATTGGATTGCCTACCATAAAAAAGAGCAGTAATCCTACGCTTCGCAAGAATAAATAAGGCCCGACCGTGGATTCAGTCAATCCATAGGTCGGGCCTTATTGTTTTAACGAGGCTATGATTCGAGCCACTTCAACAGCGCTTCGCAATTGCAAAAAGCACTGCCGTATTCATGCCAGTCGGTTGAATTTAGTCCCTTTTCGCAAGAGTCATCAAGCATTTGCACCAGTGGATCGAAATATCCTTCGACATTGAGCAAAGCGCTTTTCCCTTGTATTTCTCCAACTTTTGCTTGTGAGATAACGCTGAAAAACTCGTCAAGTGTGCCTATGCCGCCAGGCATGGTGATAAATGCATCGGAAAGGGACACCATGGTTTCTTTGCGTTTTGAAAGGTTCTCGGTTTGAAGTTCTTGAATTCCAGATACCACGGAACGACCTTTGGCTGAAAGCCCCGATGTGGTGACGCCGATTACCTTTCCGCCAGCTGCGACGGTGGCTTTGGCTGTTTCACCCATCAGCCCCATATCGTATCCGCCAAAAACCAAGGTGTGTCCGCGTTCTGCAATTGTCCTGCCAAGCTCTTGGGCGGCTGCGATATAGCAGCGGTCGATATGGTTGGCGGACGAGCAGAATACGCAGATGTTCATTGATCCCTTTACCTTATAACGTTACGGAATGAAGTGGAGTGTATTGTGCTCCATTGGGCAGCAAGTCACTCCTGAAGATAGTAACGTTAGTTGCTCGAGCTGTGTCGGGCATTGGGTAATCTTTTATTTGCTGGAGGGTCAGATGGGCATGACGTGCAAGGGTGATATGAGGCTTAAACTGCACCTGGTCATAGGGCAGTCCTTTTATAGTCAATTCGGTTCGTATGTTTTTTGCTAAATGCATAAGCGCCGGAGTGGGGGAGATGCCCATCCAAAGTGTTGCATCAGAAGGGCGACCAAATATACCTAGTCCTTCAGGATGCAGAGATATGGGGGCGAAATTTCGCGTTGCGAGTTCGAGGGCTGTTTGAGTTGCTGACAGCTGAGCTTTGGTTTTAAGCTCTCCCATAAAGGCGAGCGTAAGGTGAAGGGAATTTTCTGTAACGAAATGACCTTGAATCGAAGACTGTAGATCACGTTCGACGTGGGCTATGTTCGTTATGAAATCGCTTGGCAATTCAAGTGCGATAAAAGTACGCATATAATTCTCCTTCACGGCTTCGTAACAATGTTTACTCCAACTAATTAGCTTAATGACCAATAATTACTAATGTGTTAAGCGTTTAAAGATATGGCGAATGAATATTCGATCTGTTGGGGTATTATCAAACGACATGCGGCAAAAGCATACGCTTTTGCCGTTTCTTTGCGTTAGAACGGGGATTGCATGGACATCAATGAATGGCTTATCGAGTTAACGGGAGACATCGATGGCTTTATGTACACCTATATTCTGCTTATCTTGCTTGTTGTTACCGGTGTTTATTTCACGATCCGAGCCAAGTGCGTGCAGATCCGCTACTTGAAAGACATGTTTAGGCAGGTTACGGAAAAGAAGCACGTCGACGGCGAAAAGTCTATTTCTTCTTTCCAGGCGCTTATGGTTTCTACTGCGAGCCGTGTTGGCACCGGTAACATTGCGGGCGTTGCTACCGCAATTGCTTTGGGCGGTCCTGGTGCTGTTTTCTGGATGTGGCTTATGGCTATAGTTGGTGCTGCCTCTGCCTTTATCGAATCTACCTTGGCCCAAATTTGGAAAGTGCGCGGCAAAGAAGGTGAATTTCGTGGCGGTCCCGCTTATTACATCGAGAAGGCTCTTGGTCATCGTTGGCTAGGCATTCTTTTCGCGGTTCTTCTGATCCTCTGCTATGCCTTCGGCTTCAACGGCCTCCAGGCTTACAATGCCTGCAGTGCTCTTGAGTACTATGTTCCTGACTACAATGAAAACGGCTTGGCTATGATTATGGGCCTCCTTTTGGTCCTTATGACTGCAACCGTGATCTTCGGTGGCCAAAAGCGAATCAGTGTAATTACTTCTATTGTTGTTCCTGTTATGGCGCTTGCGTATATAGCTATTGCCTTGTGGACCACTATTAGCAACATCGCTTGGCTTCCAGCTGCTTTTGCCGTGTTGTTTGAGTCTGCCTTTGATTTTGAATCAATATTTGGCGGTTTTGCCGGTTCGGTAATTATGCTTGGTATCAAGCGCGGTCTGTATTCAAATGAGGCCGGCATGGGCTCCGCTCCAAATGCTGCAGCAACTGCCAGCGTTTCTCACCCCGTCAAGCAAGGTCTTGTGCAGAGCCTCTCTGTGTACATTGACACTATTTTGATTTGCACCTGTTCTGCAATTATGGTTTTGATTTTCTATGTTCAGGACCCTGCTGTTGCTGTAGGCCTCAATGGCATGCCGCTTATCCAGATGGCCGTAAATAATTCCGTGGGCGTAGCTGGAATCCATTTCATTACTTTCGCTATTTTCGCATTTGCTTACTCGAGTCTTATTGGCAACTATTTTTACGCGGAAAGCAATTTCCGTTTCATTTTCCCAGAGAGCAAAAGGGGGCTGTTCGCGTTTCGAATTGCCTGTCTTGTCGCGATTCTGTACGGAGCGGTAAACAGCTTTGATCTTGCATGGAATCTGGCCGACATCTTCATGGGCTTTATGGCTATCGTGAACCTCATCACAATTCTTCTTTTGGGCAAATGGGCGCTTCTTGCTCTTGACGACTATTCCGAGCAGAAGAGCAAAGGGCTCGATCCCGTATTCCTTGCTTCTTCAATTCCCGGACTTCCTAAAACGGATTGCTGGCATGAAGAGCATCTCAAGGATTTTGGCTCTGGTCCGATGAAAGAATACTTGGAAGAGTCGGTAGATATGGATTTCGCGGGTCTAAAGTAGGCTCCGGTCAATGAAAAAAGGGAGCCGTGTTTTGGCTCCCTTTTTATATGTTGTTTCGTATAAGCGAACAAATGTTTGTTTACCGTGATATGATATCAAATCAAAGGTGCAGGGCAAGGAGGCGCAATGACGGACGTTCATAAGCTTATCGATAGCATTTTGTCCGATCCCCGCCTTACTAACAGCTGCGCTTTTTCGGGAAAATTGTACGAAGATGAGCCTATTTTGCGTACTGGATCTCAGATGAAGAACTATCTTCCCCAGCGTTATCGTGATATGAAGGCGCTTGCGAAACCGGTTCACGATGGCTTTGATTATCGTAGGCCTTCCGAGACGCAACTATTTGTCTTGCAGGCTCGTTTTATGGAAGACTGGGAGGACGATTTCCCTTATACCGGTTCCTTCGAGCGGTACTACCCAACATATTCCATGATGAACGATTCCCAATTGCGGGGCTATTTTTCGTGGCGTACTCATGTTCGAAATGGTCAAATAAGAAAGACGTCGCTCTCTTTTGCGTTTGTTTATATATATGAACTCATAAACTGCGTTGGGGCTTCAACGCCCCAAGAATGCTTCGATCTTCTTTATGCTTTCTGGGCAGAGTATCGCGAGCTTGATCCTGAAATCGATCATTACGTTAAATCGTGGCTGCGCGATTTTGTCATCTATCATGCTCTTCCTCCTGTTCTTATCGATAGTTTTGTGGATACCTCATTTGAGCGAGCTTTGATTGTTGTGCAGCAGGCTGAAAGTGCCGCAGGAACCCCTTCTCGGAATCGATTGCCCAGGGAAGAGTTGTTTAATGCCCTGTGTCGTCTTTCTTCCTATCGCATCGACAAGTCATGCTTTGCTCGGGATCACCATGAAGAATTGCGCCAGGTTGTATGTGATTGTTATTTCGACCTGTGTCTTCATTGCGCAAAGCGAAGGAAAAGAGGCTTGGTGGATTCTTGGTTCGGGTCTCGCAGCGTTTCGTCGCATGTGATGTTCCCCGCAGCTGTGTTTTATGAGTCCGAAATGCATAGCGATTGCTTATATCGAGTGAACGATGTTCATGCTTACTCTTGTAGAAGCGGGCGCTGGTCGGGTTTGCGCAATTACCGTACAGCAGCTCGTAATACCGAATTGGGGTCAATGCTTGCAACGATCGATCGCCTTATGCGACTGTCGATCGACTATGGTCATCCAATCAAGGAATATGAGCTACCAAAATATCTCCTGAAAATCATCAATGCAAATATATCGTCATGGCTTACATCTCGACATGAGGCAGAAAGAAGACTGGTTTCGATCGATAGAGCTCAACTTGCAGGTATCAGAAGCCGTTCTGCAGTTACGCGTGAGCAGCTACTCATTGAAGAAGAGCGCTTTGATAGCGATCTGTTAGACAAAAAAGAGCAACTTGATTTTGAGCAAACGGATCACGAGCTGGAGCAGAACGAGTCTGCGAAGGAAAGCGATGCTGAAGACCCTGCTATCTCGGAATCCTCCAGAGCTAACGGTGTTCCAACCACCTGCAAGAATCCTGTATCGCGTACAGCCGCCGACGAAACGGCATCTCGCTGCGCCTTACCATACGGTCTTTCATCGACTGAATTATCTTTTCTGAGCGTTTTGATTGATGGCGATAAGCGTGTTGGATGTTCCTCGCCTGTGGAGTCCGAGGATATTATTGTTGACTCTATCAACGAAAAGCTCTTTGAATTACTTGGTGATATTGCCATAGAGTACGCTGATAGCGGTCCGACGGTAATCGAGGATTATCGAGATGACTTGAAAGGAGCCTTAGGGCTATGAGCGAAGAAGTAAAAGTTCCGCGACGCATTGCAGCTGTTATTCTTAATTCGCTTAAAGGCGGTGTTGTTCCTCGAATCGGTCTGCCCTATATCACGGTAGGCCGCGAGATTGAGATTCAGGCTCTTCTTCATGATCTCGATTTGATTGCTGATGGGGGAGCTTCTTTTCGCTTTCTTGTCGGACGTTATGGTTCCGGCAAGAGCTTTCTGATTCAAACCATTAGAACTCACTCTATGGGTGAGAATTTCGTTGTTGCCGATGCCGATCTTTCGCCTGAGCGTCGTTTGCAAGGAGGTCAGGGCCAAGGTCTTGCCACGTACCGCGAGCTTATCCGCAACCTCTCTACCAAGACGCGTCCCGAAGGCGGGGCCTTGGCTTTAGTCCTCGATCGTTGGGTGAAGAACATTCAGCGTAAAGCCGCCGAAGAATGCGGTAGCTCTTCGGGAACGGTATATGCTCAGAAGTTCCTTGGCGTCTTAGAGACTTTCCTAGACCCTCTTTGCGAATTGGTGCATGGGTATGATTTTTCCGCAGTGCTCAAAAAATATGCATTTGCTTTCGCGGAAGAGGATGCGGAGGCTAAAGCCTGCGTTGTGAAATGGCTTCGTGGTGAGTACCGCACTAAAACAGAAGCGCGTAGGGAGCTTGGCGTTAATGCCTGTATTGCAGACGATTCGTGGTACGACTATCTAAAGTTGCTGGCTGAGTTTTTGACGGGTGCAGGCTATAAAGGCCTGGTTGTAATGATCGATGAATTGGTAAACCTCTACAAAATACCCAATTCGGTAACTCGCCAAAATAACTACGAGAAGATTTTGACTATGTACAATGACACGCTGCAAGGTAAAGCGCGTCATTTGGGCATTATTATGGGTGGTACCCCTCAGTCGATCGAGGATCGCAGAAGGGGAGTATACAGCTACGAGGCACTTCGAAGTCGATTGACTCAGGGTCGTTTCGCGGGTGAGGGACTTTCCGATATGCTTGCCCCGGTTATTCGTCTGAATCCTCTAACCTACGAAGAGTTGTTGGTTTTGATAGAAAAGCTTGCCGAAATACATGCAGGCTACTTTGAGTACGAGCGATCATTGTCGGAAGATGATCTTATTTCTTTCTTGCAGATTGAATTTGGTCGCGTTGGCTCGGACTCTCATTTAACCCCGCGTGAGGTAATTCGCGATTTCATTGAGCTGCTCGATATCGTGTATCAGAATCCTAGTGTTTCAATTTCAACGCTTTTGGACTCGGAGGATTTCTCGTTTGCTAAACCTGCTCTGCAAGAACAGGAAGTTGCACCACTGTATGCGGAGTTCAAAATCTAGGGACGGGATACTGTGAGTACTTTCGATAGGTTTGCTCCTTTTATACAAGATTATATTTATGCGCATGATTGGGAAAGTTTGCGTGGCATTCAGGTAGCCGCAGCTGATGCGGTATTTAATACCGACTGCAATGTGCTGTTAACCGCTTCTACCGCTTCGGGTAAAACCGAGGCGGCCTTCTTCCCTATTCTTACTGAGTTTTACGAAAATCCGCCCTTGTCTGTTGGCGCTCTGTACATCGCTCCTTTAAAGGCTTTAATCAATGACCAGTTTGCTCGTCTGAATGAACTTTGTGAGCAATCTGATATACCTATATGGCGATGGCATGGTGACGTATCGGCCTCCCAAAAGGCTCGATTGGTAAAGCGCCCTTCAGGGGTATTGCAGATCACGCCTGAATCCTTGGAGAGCCTGCTGATGCATAAGCAGGCAGCAATAGGCAAAATGTTTGGTGATTTGCGCTATATCGTGGTCGATGAGGTTCATTCTTTACTACGCGGCGACAGGGGAGGGCAGACGCTGTGTCTGATAGAGCGTCTTTCTCGGCTATCAGGTTCAAATCCAAGGCGAATTGGGCTGTCTGCCACCATCGGAGATCCTCAAATGGTAGGTGCTTTACTTTCCGCGGGAACAAACCGTACTACTATCATTCCTCGGTTCAACGAACCAAAACGCACTTGGCGAATTTCAATGGAGCATTTTTACACGACTGGCCCTCAGGCTCCCGAACGGGATTATGCAACAGCAAATCCCGATGATGTGGAATTGGTTGCGGTTGAAACCGTGGGGCTACGAGCGTTGCCGACTGTCGGAGGGACAGGAAAAATAGATTCTTTCGATCGACTAGATAGGCGAATTCCTCCTATAGATGGCTCACAAAATCACGCACTCGATTTTCCCTCTGATATTGCGCCTCGTTTCGCCGATCCAGGATATGGGTATCTCTTTGAATACTCGCGTGGTAAGAAGTGCTTGATTTTTGCGAATAGCCGCGAAGAAGCTGAGGGAATTACTACTTCGCTGCGTTCCTATTGCGAGCTCAGGCATGAGCCCGACAGGTTTCTTATTCATCACGGCAATTTGTCTTCGACGTATCGTGAAACAGCGGAAGAACTTATGAAGGATGATTCCTTCGACTTAACAACGGTTACAACTGCCACCTTGGAGCTTGGCATCGATATCGGTAAGCTTGAACGTGCATTTCAAGTTGATGCCCCCTTTACGGTCTCTTCGTTTTTGCAACGCATGGGTCGTACCGGTAGGCGCGACCTTCCTCCTGAGATGTGGTTCGTTATGCGCGAGGATGAGCCTGAGCCTCGTAGCCTTATGCCCGACACCATTCCTTGGAAATTGCTTCAGGGCATTGCTTTGGTTCAGGTGTATACCGAAGAAAAGTGGGTAGAGCCACCTCGGCTCGACCGCCTGCCCTATAGTTTGCTGTACCATCAGACCATGTCTACGCTAGCAAGCTGTGGTGAGCTTTCTCCTGCTCAGCTCGCTGAACGGGTATTGTCGCTGGCGTATTTTCGTCGAATTAGTCTTGATGACTATCGGGTCTTGCTAAGGCATCTTTTAGATACCGATCAAATTCAGGCAACAGAAGCTGGCGGTCTCATCGTCGGCTTGTCTGGCGAACGCATAACGAACTCATTCAAGTTCTATGCCGTTTTCCAAGACGATGAAGAGTTTTCTGTGCGTTGCGAATCGCAAGAATTAGGCACGGTCGTATTGCCGCCACCGCCTGGCGAACGATTGGCTATTGCTGGTCATGTTTGGCTTGTTGAAGAGATTGACCGAAAACGTCATTTGGTTTATGTGAGTAAAGTGAAAGGAAAAGTGCCTGCTTATTTTGGTGAATGTGCAGGGGACATCAATACCAAGATACTGGAACGCATGCGACTGGCTTTATGTGAGTCTCATTATTATCCTTATCTAATGACTAATGCCAGAGCACGTCTTTCCCTTGCGCGCAGAGTCGCTAAAAATGCCGGGATTATCGAAAAGCCCCTTATTAATTTAGGCGGTGATACCTGGGTGCTGTTTCCGTGGTTAGGAAGCTATGCTTTTATGGCATTGGAGCGGTTTCTGAAGCTTCGATGCGGTGAATCATTAGGTTTGCGCTCAATGAAATCTTGCAAACCTTATTATCTTCAGTTTTGTATGGATGCTGATGAAAAGCAGTTTTATGAGGTATTGTCGCGAGAAGCGCAAATTCCTATTGATCCAATGGAACTCTTGTATCAAGGGGAAGTGCCTTATTTTGAAAAGTACGATCTTCTTTTGCCGAAAGAACTCATTCGAAAAGGTTTTGCTTATGGGGTTCTTGATGTCGAGGGCATGCTTTTGCGTGTGCGGCAGTGGTGCGGCTTTTCTTCTGTATCTCGTCAAACTATAAAGAAGCCGGACTAGCCGTTATTATGGCTTCGAGATAACCGTTTTGAGGAGGACTGCTCAATGGATAAAGTAAGCAATTATTTCAAAGACTGGAATTATAAGAAACATGCAAAGCTATGTTGCACTGTTTATTTGGCGCTGTTCGCCATCGATATGACGTTGGGCTACGTCGTTGCGAAGAAAGTTCTGCCCAAATAACCCATCTTTTTAGGCGCTTTGCAATACAAGATTGCTAGTAAGGTTTGCTTCATGATTCGACCCATAATGACAAACGAGTTTTTTCTTTCCCGGCCTTCCGATCTCGCCTCAACTGCAGATGAGGCTGTTTGTGACGACTTGCTCGATACGCTTGAGTTCCATAGGGATCGATGTGTGGGCATGGCTGCGAACATGATAGGCGTTCGTAAACGTATCATAGTGTTTGATGATTCGGGCAAGCAACGCGTGATGTTAAATCCCGAAATCGTTGAAAGCGAAGGAGAATATGAAGCCGAAGAGGGCTGTTTGTCCCTTGAAGGCGTAAGAAAAACTCGTCGTTATCAACTTATAACAGTTTTATACCGTGATCGGGATTTTGCTGAGCATAAGGAACGATTTGCTGGTTTTACAGCTCAGATCATTCAGCACGAGATAGATCACTACAACGGAATATTGATCTAGCGGTATAACATGCGCTTCTATTGCGTTGTAGTGATCGAAATGCTTTGCTGCTAGGCCTAAATGTTCGTATCTCCTTGCAACATAAATCTTCTCTAAAACTCAGACTCAATTGAAGAGACCCTCCATTTCCTTTGCGTAAGAAATGGAGGGTCTCTTGTTGCTCGATCGGTTATGGCGCTATTAAAGCCCTTTTTACAGATGAACCTGAATGAGCTTGGGGCGGAAGCCGTTATCTTCAAGTGCTTTGACAATACGCTGTTTGTGTTCGCTGCCAAATGCTTCAATGGTTACACGCAGCTCTACGGCAGCGTTGCGGTTGGCGGTAACAAACTGGTTGTGATCGAGGCGTACGACATTGCCGTTGCAGTCAGCTATGGTTTGCGCAACACGCACCAATTCGCCAGGGCGGTCGGGGAGCAGCACAGATACGGTAAAGATGCGGTCGCGCTGGATGAGGCCATGCTGCACCACGGAAGCCATGGTGATTACGTCCATGTTGCCACCAGAAAGAATGGAAACGACTTTTTGGCCTTCGAAATCAAGGTGCTTTAGAGCAGCAACAGTAAGCAAGCCGGAATTCTCGACAATCATCTTATGGTTTTCAACCATATCAAGGAAAGCAACGATAAGTTCGTCATCTTTGATAGTGATGATCTCATCGAGATTTTCCTGTATGTAGGGGAAGATTTGGTCACCTGGTTCCTGCACTGCAGTGCCGTCAGCGATGGTGCTGACGTGAGGAAGCTTAACTACATGGCCAGCTTCAAGCGAGGCTTTCATGCATGCTGCACCTTCGGGCTCAACTCCGATAACCTTGATCCGCGGGTTGAGCATTTTCGCCAAAGTGGAAACGCCCGTTGCGAGTCCGCCGCCTCCGATTGGCACTAGGATAGCGTCTACAAGGGGAAGCTCTTGCACGATTTCCATGGTGATTGAGCCTTGGCCTGCTGCTACGATGGGGTCATTGAAGGGGTGAATGAACGTCAACCCTCGCTCCTCGGCTACTTCCATGGCGTGTGCATACGATTCATCGTATACGTCGCCTGCGAGGATAACCTCGGCTCCCAGCTCCTTTGTGCGTTCAACTTTGATAAGAGGTGTTGTGGTGGGCATTACGATGGTTGCGTTAACGCCGAATTTGCTGGCAGCATAGGCAACGCCTTGAGCATGGTTACCTGCCGATGCGGTAATTAGACCTCGCTGACGTTCGTCATCGGTAAGCGTACTGATTTTATAGTAAGCTCCACGCACCTTGTAAGCGCCCGTACGCTGCATATTTTCAGGCTTGAGGTAAACTTCGTTACCGGTTTCCTTGCTAAAGTTAGGGCTGTAAATCAGCTTTGTTTCTTGGGTGACTTCTTTAACCTTCTTGGCAGCTTCTTCGAATGTGCTTAGCGTCAGCATGGGCGTCCTTTGATCTTTACGGTTTTGCGGCCTAAATAAGAGCCTTTCAATAGGCAAAAGGTTACTATGGAAAATGTACCTATTGCATGACGTATATTATGCGCCACCTTTTCCTAGGAGGAAACTATGCATTCTATTAGCACCGAAAAAGCACCTGCAGCTATTGGCCCCTATTCTCAGGGCGTTGTGGTAAATGGTCTTCTTTTTGCCTCGGGTCAGATTGCGCTAAGCCCCGAAACGGGAGAACTGGTTGGAGCCACTATCGAAGAGCAAGCTGAGCAGGTTATGAAGAATGTCGGTGCTCTGCTTGCTGCAGCTGGTACTGATTTTGATCATGTTGTGAAAACTACCTGCTTCCTTGAGGACATTGCTGATTTCGCTAAATTTAATGCGGTGTATGCAAAGTCGTTTGGCGAAAAGCTTCCCGCTCGTTCCGCCGTCGGTATCGACAAGCTTCCTAAGGGCGCTTTAATCGAAGTCGAGGTTATCGCTTCCGTAGAAGACTAATTTGGGTCGTCCGCGCTTCGGGTTCGGGCCCGAGGCTCTGTTCAAGACACCCGCTACCCTGTTCGAAGGAGGCTCGCTTTGCGAGTCTCCTTCTCATGCGGTCGCTGCTTCATGCTCTTGATTGAGATTTTTCTTCGAAAAATCGTTTCAGGAATTGTTTTCAGAGTGTCATTTACCAAACCTCGAGCCCGAACCCAAAGCGCTACCTGTCTGATTAGTCTTCTGTCTTTTTAGCTGGGCACACTTGCTGTTATGACCTTGCTTATTCTTTAGGAGAAACTTTGTCTCGCGAAACTGGAAAACTCATTATCATTCCAACGCCGTTAGGCAATTTGGGGGATGTTACTACGCGTACGCTTCAGGCGTTTGAGGCTTGCGACACTATGTGCTGCGAAGATACGCGTGTTACGGGCAAACTGCTGGCTGCATTGGGCATCGAGAAGCGCTTGGAGCGTTTGGATGAGGCTACGGTTTCCAAACGGGCAGGGGAGATTGTTCGTCGCGTGCTTGAGGGAGAAGTGATCGGGTTCGCATCCGATGCGGGTATGCCTGGCGTTTCCGACCCGGGGCAGCGTCTTATCGACGAGGCGCGCAAACAAGGCGCTGCAGTAGAGGTGCTGCCAGGTGGTACGGCGGTTGCTACGGCATATGTAGCTAGCGGCTTTCCAACGCAGACGTTTTATTTTGGGGCATTCTTTCCCCGCAAGGATGGCGAGCGTAAGCGTGTGTTGGAAAGTTTGAAGCAGCTCGATGCCGCCTTGATATTCTACGAAAGCCCGCAGCGTATCGCTTCAGCGTTGGGTTCTATTGCTGTAGCTTTTCCGTTGCGTAGGGTTGCAGTGTGTCGCGAACTCACCAAAGTGCACGAAGAGGTCTATCGCGATTTCGCTTCTGCTGTGCGTGACGAGTTTGCTCGACGTGCTGAAACGGGATCCATTAAAGGTGAAATCGTTATCGTTGTTGATGCCCCTACTGAAGAAGAGCGCAACGCTGAACACGCTGAGCAGGCAAGCGATGCCGCAACCCGAGCGCAAGAACTGATCGCCGAAGGCGCCCTTTCCAAGAAAGACATAGTAAAAACCCTGCGCGCCGAATTCGGTATCAGCCGCAATGAGGCTTATGAGCTAGTGATTGGGTAAAAGATACGATTAACGAATTCGCTTTTGTTTTTGCGGAATGCCTAGCTTCACCTTTAGATCTTCTTGTATAAAGAAGCCTCCCATTTCTTGTCCTTAAGAAATGGGAGGCGGTTTCCTTTTGCTTTTACTTATTGCGATGGCGCGGTATCGGAAAACGTAGAATCAGTATTTATAGAACCCTTCGCCGGCGTTGATGCCGGTTTTGCCTGCGTCGATGTATTCCTTCAGCAGGGCGGCAATTTCGCCGGGGACGGTTTCGGTGTCTTTTGCTTCGGGATTCATGATTACGATGTTGTAAGCCGTGGTGAGTCCAACGATGTCTAGGATGCGGAAGGGGCCAAGCGGGGCACCGGTGCCGAGCTGCCAGGTTTTGTCGATGGTTTCAGGATCGGCTACGCCCTTTGCTAACAGTGCTTGCGCCGAATTCAGGAACGGGACCAGAAGGCTGTTTAGAATGTAGCCGGGCTGTTCCTTCTTCAGCTGAAGGGGAATCATGCCGATGGCTTTAGCGAACTCAACCACTTCGTTGTACGCCTCAGGACTGGTTCCTGCATGTCCCATAACCTCAGCGGTATTGTTTCTCCAGATTTCGTTGGCAAAATGCAGTGCTAGATACTTTTCGGGGCGTCCAGTGCTTTCCGCAAATGCACTCGGAAGCATGGTAGAGGAATTGGTAGCAATAATTGCCGATTCGGGAAGATATTGAGCCATTGTCTGATAGAACTCGACCTTTTCAGTTGGGTTTTCCGCAATAGCTTCAATTACCAAATCGGCATCTTTGGCTGCTTCTTCATGACTTAAGGTAAATTCAATTCGCTCCATAGCGTGCGCTGCGTGCTCGATGAGTTCATCGATCTGAGCTTCCGAAAGTTTTGGGCTGTCGGCGAGACCGCGGCAATATGCTGCAGGTTTCGTTTTCATGGCCCGGAGCGTTTCTAGGTAGATTTGTTCTACGCGTTCAAACTTTGGTTTTGCTCGGCCGATGGAGGATTCCATACGGAGCCAAACCTTTACATTGAATCCCTTATAGGCTGCCTGGAATGCGATCTGGCTTCCCAGTACGCCGCCGCCTGCAACTACCACGTTTTTGATGTCCATTGGTAAACCTTTCGTTGGGCTTAAGAGCGTTGTTTACTCCGCGGAGAGAAAACGAATTCGAATGCGTCAAGTATGTTTGGGATGAGTATCGTTGGAGCTTTGCATTTCCGAACGGTATGAATTTAGCTGGCGAACGTACCTAGAAATTGTGGCGTCATATGAATTCCTCTTCATATCTGATGCATTTGTTGCGTTTTGGAAGGTGAGAGATAACGTTTACTCGAGCTTGATATTTAGCCCATTGCATAGATTATGTGACGTGATGTCGCTAAAGAACGATGCTTGATATTGTTCTAGGGGTATTGCATTGCTCCGAAAGGCTGGTGGTTGATGTCTGTGCTTCAAAATAAATATCGACTTCTTCAAGACCTGTTACGTTCATATGGCAAAGTTGCTATAGCTTATTCTGGCGGAGTTGACTCCAGTCTGCTGAGCTACGTTGCTCATGAAACTTTGGGGGATAATGCGTTTTCCCTTACCGCCGATGCGCCGGTAGTGCCGCGCAGCGAATTCGCCGATTCACAGGCTTTTTGCAAGCGTTACGGCATTCGTCAGGTGATATGCCACCCCAACCCCTTCACGAAGGAAGAGGTGCGTTTCAATGCGCCGAACCGCTGCTATGTATGCAAAAAGGTGATATTCGGCAGCTTGTTCGAGGAAGCCGCAAAGCTGGGCGTTGAAGCCATTGCCGATGGCTCTAACCTTGATGATCTAGGGGATTACCGTCCTGGCTTGAAAGCGCTAGAGGAACTGCAGGTGAAAAGTCCCCTGCGCGAAGCCGGCTTCACCAAAGCCGATATACGTGCGCTTTCCCGCGAACTGGGCCTGCCCACGTGGAACAAGCAGTCGAACGCGTGCCTGGCAACGCGCTTTCCGTATGGTGTCGAAATCACAACCGAAAAGCTGTCTTTGGTAGACAAAGCGGAGAGTGCTCTTTCGGGCATGGGCTTCACCCAGCTTCGCGTTCGGGTGCACAATGATATTGCGCGCATCGAAGTGCCGGCCGAGCAAATGGAAGCGATGTTGCACGATGAAAACCGCGTAGCCGTTGTGGCGGCATTGAAGGAACTTGGCTTTGCTTATGTTACGCTCGATTTGGCTGGTTACAGAACCGGCAGCATGAATGAAAAACTAGGCACGCTGCCTTCCAACGCATAGGACGGAATTCTAGGTGAGCAACAAACAGGAACGTGTTATCTGCGCTATGAGCGGTGGGGTTGATAGCTCCGTCGCCGCAAAGCTTTTGGTGGATGCCGGCTACGACGTTATGGGCGTAACCATGAAGTTGTTCGATAGCGATGGCGTGATCCTAGAAGAAGGAAGCCGTACCTGCTGTTCTTTGGAAGATGTGGAAGATGCTCGTGCGGTGGCTTTTGGCTTGGGCATTCCCCACCAGGTTTTTAACTATACCGATACGTTCGGTACGTGTGTGGTTGATAGATTTTGCCAGGCGTACCTGGAGGGGCGCACACCCAATCCTTGCATCGATTGCAATCGCTTCTTGAAGTTCGGCGCACTGCAACAACGTAGGCGCGAGCTTGGCTTTGATTATGTTGCAACGGGCCACTATGCTCGCCGCGTTTACGACGAGGAAACGGGGCGTTACCTGCTGCTTCGCGGACTTGACCCGAAGAAAGATCAGTCGTATGTCCTGTACCACCTTACGCAGGAGTATTTGAAACACATGCTGTTTCCGGTAGGTGAACTTGAAAAACCGCAGGTGCGTGCGGTGGCGCATGAAGCAGGTTTGGGCAATGCCGATAAGCTGGAAAGCCAGGATATTTGTTTCGTGCCTGATGGCAACTATGCCTCGTTTATCGAGGAACATACGGGCGCAACGTTTGTGCCCGGTCCTATCGTGGATGAAGCGGGCACTGTGTTGGGTAAGCATGATGGTCTAGTTCATTACACCATTGGGCAACGCAAGGGTTTGGGCGTTGCCGCAGGCCATCCGTTGTTCGTCTTGAAGAAAGACGCGAAAACCAACACGTTGGTTGTGGGGCCCGCTGCTTCTGCAGGCGTGCACGAGGTCGTTGCCAACGATGTGAACCTTATTTCGGTTGCGGAAATTGCCGAGCCTCTTACTGTCGAGGCCAAGGTGAATTACCGCGCAACACCGCGTAAGGCGGTTGTGCGTATGAAGGGCGAAAAGCTCATCGCCACTTTCGAAGAGCCGGTTCGTGCGGTTGCACCAGGGCAAGCCATGGTTTTGTACCAGGGTGATGTGGTTGTGGGTGGCGGCACCATTGAATCGACGCGATAGAGCATCCATGTACAGCGCCAATCCTATTTACTTGGACAACGCGGCAACCACGCGGATGCACCCTTCGGTGTTCCACGCCATGGAGCCATACCTGTTAGGCAACTACTTCAACCCCTCTTCTCTCTACGGCCCGGCCCAGCAGGAAAAGATGCAGCTTGAGAAGGCGCGCGCGTATCTTGCTGGCACTGTTAATGCACGTCCTTCCGAGATTCGCTTTACCTCGGGTGGAAGTGAAGCCGATAATGCTGCACTCAAGGGCATTGCGCTCGCAAACCAGGAAAAGGGCAAGCACCTCATTGTTTCCGCAGTTGAGCACCATGCGGTTCTTGAATCGGCACATTGGCTAGAGCGCAGGGGCTTTGAAGTGACATACCTTCCAGTGAATGTTGAAGGTACGGTTTCCCCTGAAAGTCTCGCATTGGCGCTTCGACCCGACACCGTTTTGGTCTCCGTCATGACTGCCAACAACGAAGTGGGAACCGTTCAACCTATCAAAGAGCTTGCGGCGCTAGCCCACGAGCATAATGTGCCCTTCCATACCGATGCGGTGCAGGCGTATGCCCATACTCCTTTGAACGTTGAAAACCTGGGTGTTGATGCTCTTTCTGTATCGGCGCACAAGTTCCATGGGCCTAAAGGCGTGGGCTTCCTGTACTGCAAGCGCGGGTTGAAGACCGAGCCGCTTATCAGCGGGGGAGCGCAGGAACGTGGTTACCGCGCAGGGACGGAAAACCTGGCAGGCATCATCGGTATGGCGACGGCAGCCGAATTGGCGTTTGGTGCAAAAGGGTTTGAGCCAACGAAGGCGGAAACGCTCTTCGCGATGGAAACCGCATCGGCCCATGTGCTCACTTTGCGCAACCAAATGCAGCAGTTCATCTGCGCCAATATCCCCAATGTGCAGGTTAATGGCAGTAGGAAAAGTAGCCTGCCCGGCATTTTGAGCGTTTCCTTCAAGGGGGTTCCTGGCGAAGCGCTGCTCGCGCTTCTCGATCAGCATGGGGTGTGCGCTTCGGCGGGTTCTGCATGTGCATCAGGCTCGCTTGAACCAAGCCACGTACTTATCGCAATGGGCGTTCAACCTGAATGGCTGCGTGGTACGGTACGTTTTTCCTTCTCGCCACTAACCACCGAGGCTGAAGTTGAAAAAACATGCGAGATCCTGCGCGAAGCCGTACAGCATCTCCGCACCGTCAGCGCGCAATAGCTGGTTTACATCAACGGCAATGTTGGGAACTATTTGAGAACAATGGAAGTAACAAACGAGCAGGGCTTAAGCCGCAAGCAAATAGAAGCGGCACGTAATAATAAGGCCTCCCTTCAGGTGGCTTGTCGAACGGCATCAAGCGTTAACGCACGGCTTCGCATACACGTTCTCGCCAGCGGTAGTAAGGGAAATGCCTCTCTTGTCGAGAACATCGCAACAGGGGAAGGCGTATTGATCGACTGCGGCATCTGCAAGCGCGACGTGCTTTCACGATCGGCCGAAGCTGGTTTCGATCTGCGCAAGCTCAAAGCGGTTCTAATCACGCATGAGCATTCCGACCACACTAAAGGCCTTAAGGTACTTTATCGCGAGTTGGCAAAACAGGGTTTGCAGGTCCCCCTTTTCGTAAATCAGGCAACGTATGCGAACAGCAAGCTTATCCAGGAGGCAGCTCAGCTCACGGAAGTTGTTGGTTTAGATGCTGAAGACCAGCTTTCCCTGGCTGGCATGGAGGTGTTCGCTTTCGACACATCGCATGACGCCGCATCTTCTTTTGGGTTTCGTCTTTGGGCAGGAGAAGATGTGCTTGGCTTCATGACTGATACCGGCGTGGTCACCGGAGCCGCGCATGAGGCTCTGCAGGGCTGTCGCGTCTTGGCCCTCGAGGCTAATCATGACCCCATAATGCTCAAAAACGGCCCCTATCCACGTGCCTTGCAAGAACGTGTTTCCTCTGAACGCGGGCATCTGAGCAACGGTCAGGCTTCCGAAGAGCTGAAAAGCCTTCTGCATCCCGGCCTAGAAGAGGTAATCGCTATGCACATCTCCGAGAACAACAACACCTATCGTCTGCCAGTGGAGTGCCTTCGTGAGGTGGTGCGGCAGGAAAGCCATCCTGCCGCAGTGGTATGCGCCTATCAGCAACGATTGGTCTCGCGTTAAAGGTCGTTTTGATTTTGATTTTTGTTTCCGGGTGTTGTTATGTGGGCTAGTGGTGAGCCAAGTCAGACAGCGTTACGCCATCGACATAGTCTTCGATGACTTTATCGAGGCCGGCCCAGAAGCGTACTGCGTTGCATTCGAATCCGCGTTCGCATCCAGTTTCTAAAGCGCTGCAGGCAACGGGAATTGTGGTACCCTCCACGGCACGTAGCACATCACCGGCTTTGATTTCGCTTGTGGGCTTCGCAAGGCAGTAGCCACCGTTTTTGCCTCGCATGCCCTTGATGAGTCCAGCTTGCGTGAGTGGACGCACCAATTGCTCAAGATATTTAAGGGAAATGCCCTCAAATTCTGCGATTTCACGGAGGGAAACCTTCTCTTCGGGTCCGCGAAGGGCAAGATCGATCATGAAGCGCATGGCATAACGGCCCTTTGTGGATATCAGCATGCGAATCCTTTCTTGAGTTGGCGATATACCGCCAATCGACAATTCCTCTGCGTTTATTGCAAATGGGTTGCAACGCCTTGACATTACCCCCGAAGCGATTATTTTAATCCTAGCAAACTAGTATGATTAACGAAAGGCAAACATGATGACTGACGCGAATTCACTTCTTGCTGTGCAGGGGATCACGGTCTCGGTTGACGAAAAGCCAATTCTTCGTGGCATCGATCTTACTGTTGGGGCAGGAGAGACCCATGTGGTAATGGGTCCGAATGGCGCTGGTAAATCGACCCTCGGTCGTGTTGTCATGGGAGACCCCGAATATACTGTTGATTCCGGTTCTATCATCTTTGATGGGCAGGACATCACCGAGCTTTCCCCCGATAAACGCTCTCGCGCCGGTTTGTTTTTGAGTTTTCAGGCTCCAACCGAAATTCCAGGCGTACCAGTGTCAAGCTTCTTGCGCGCTATGGTGGCAGACCGCGAAGGTTTTGACATGAAAGGCAAGCAGTTCCGTAAGCATGTTCGTGCGTTGGCAAAGGAACTGAGCTTCGATAATTCATATCTTGACCGCGAGTTAGGCGTTGGTTTTTCGGGCGGTGAAAAGAAAAAGCTCGAAATGCTTCAGCTTCTGCTGCTTGAGCCTAAGTTGGCAATTCTCGATGAAACCGATTCTGGTCTTGATGTTGATGCCCTTGGTGTTGTTTCGCGCGGCATTGAAACGTATAAGAAGAATACCGGTGGCGCGCTTGTTGTGATTACGCATAACACTCGCATTCTTGAACATCTTAGCGTTGACCGTGTTCATGTTGTCGTCAACGGCAAGGTGGTAACCGAAGGCGATGCTTCCCTTATCGATCAGATCAATGAACAGGGCTTCGAGCGTTTTGAGTCCGAAGCAATTGCTGAATAGGAGGCATCTGTGGCGAAGAAGCGTTCTGAAGTAGCGGATGTTGATAGGAGCCTGTACGATTTTCGTTTCAGTGATGCTGACGCGGAAAAACTCGCTGCGGGTCTTACTCCTGATATTGTTCGTGAGATCTCTGCAAAAAAAGACGAACCTGAGTGGATGCTTGAGTTCCGTCTAAAGTCCCTCGAAACCTACCATCGCATGAGCAAGCCCAATTGGGGCCCTGCTATCGATGGTTTGGACATGGACAATATTGTTACGTATGTCAAACCTGCAACCGATCAAAAAAGCGATTGGGATAGCCTTCCGGACGATGTGAAGAGTACTTTTGATCGTTTAGGCATCCCAGAGGCGGAGCGTTCGTACTTAGCGGGCGTTGGCGCCCAATACGATTCCGAGCTGGTGTACCACAACATGCAGGACACCGCTGCCAAAATGGGCATTGTGTATTCAGGAATCGAAGAGGCGCTTAAAGAACCTAAATGGGAAGCGCTTATTCGCGAGAAGTTCATGACGCTTATCCCCCCAACCGATCATAAATTCGCCGCATTGCATGGTGCTGTTTGGTCGGGTGGCAGTTTTGTGTATGTCCCTAAAGGAACAAAGCTCGATTTTCCTCTGCAAAGTTATTTCCGTCTTAATGCAAAGGGTGCGGGCCAGTTTGAGCACACGCTTATCATCGTAGAAGATGATGCCGATCTGCACTTTATCGAAGGATGCAGCGCGCCCAAGTACAACGTTGCCAACCTCCACGCTGGTGCCGTAGAGCTTTTTGTGGGTAAGCGCGCGAAATTGCGTTATTCGACTATCGAAAACTGGTCGAAAAACATGTACAACCTAAACACCAAGCGTGCAATCGTCGATGAGGGTGGCGCAATTGAATGGGTTAGTGGCTCCTTTGGAAGCCATGTTGGCTACCTTTATCCAATGTCCATTCTTTCTGGCAAGAAGAGCTCCTGTACCTTTACTGGTATTACATTTGCAGGCGCGGGGCAGAATCTCGACACTGGCTGCAAGGTTGTTCTCAACGCGCCTGAAACATCTGCTGCCATTGAAACGAAATCTATTTCTAAGGGTGGTGGGATTTCCACATTCCGCAGTTCTGTTGTTGCCACGAAAAAAGCTGAGGGTTCTGCCGCAAGCGTTTCTTGTCAATCTCTCATGCTGGACGACATGAGTCGCTCTGACACCATTCCAACCATGGATATTCGTTGTAAAAATGTAGACATCGGGCATGAAGCCACCATCGGTCGAATCGGCGATGACAAGGTGTTCTATTTGATGAGCCGTGGCATCTCCGAAGAAGAGGCACGCGGCATGATCGTTAATGGTTTTGCGGATCCTGTTTCAAAGGAACTGCCGCTTGAATACGCAGTTGAGATGAATAATCTCATCAAGCTCGAAATGGAAGGGGCGATTGGTTAATGGACGCTTCCAACATTGAATCTTTCAATGCTGCTGCAATGGAGACGGTCAACGCAATGCCTGCTCCGACGTGGCATCGCTTGCGCGTGAACAACGAAAAGATTGCTTTGCCGGATGGACTTGAGGCAAGCTCTGATATCGAATTCGAAATCGACAACATCGAGCTTGGCGAATCTGGCGCCTTTGACGCTGCATTGTCCACCTTCCAACATAAACTTGATGCGCGAAATGAAGGCAAAGTCGATACCCGCGCAGTTGTTGTTGCTGCTGGCGGTGATGTAAACCCGGAGAATTTGGATATTCCTGCCCTTTCCTCGTATCAACGTAAAGCTGTTCTTGAGGAAATTGAGAATAGCGTTTCCAATGCGTTCGAAACAGGTATGGGAACTGAAGCATTCGCCTATCTCGAGTCCGTTTCTGATGGTCATTTGGTTCTTGTTGCGCCTGAAGACGTTATCGGTGGCGCTACGGTTCGTATTCCTGCCAAAGACGGGATAGCCAATGCGGCATGCGTTGATGTTGTTGCTGCTCCCCATTCCAATGTTTCGCTCACAATCTCTTTTGAGGGTTCTTCTTGCGGATCCGGTTTTGCAGGATGCGGTCTACGTGTTTTTGCTGGCGTCGGTGCAGAAGTCGAAGTTAGTTCCATCCAGGCACTTGACGGGTGCTGGACCGTTTTCGATGACTCGGGATACGTGCTTGATGACGATGCGCATGTGGCAGTTACGCATCGAGTTCTTGGCGCCGATTCTGCATCAACCGGACTTTCGGCGGACTTACGTGGCAACCAGTCGCATATCGATGTGGCAACACGCTACCTTGGGTCCGGGAAGCAAAAGAGAGATTTTAATTATTTGATCAAACAACGTGGCTGCTCAACTGAAAGCAACCTCGATGCCAATGGCGTTCTGGCGGGCGAATCGAAAAAAACCTTACGCGGGACCATTGATTTTGTTCATGGCTGCAAAGGCTCTACGGGCAACGAGCGAGAAACGGTTCTTCTTGCTGATAAGAACGTCGTAAACAAAACGGTACCGGTAATTCTATGTGATGAAGACGACGTTATGGGCAATCATGGGGCTACTATAGGCCATGTGCGTCCCGAACAACACTTCTATCTTTCTTGTCGTGGCTTGTCCGATAAAGCTATTGAAACTCTGTTTGCTGTCGCAGCTCTCGAAGAAGCGCATATGGCATTTAAGGATGAGCGCATCAAGAATGGAATCGCGCAGCTTGCCTTGGCAAAGGGTATTGATGCGGACGACTTTGAAGATGCGGAAGGGGAGTGTCGCTAATGACTCCCGATCAAGTTGAAGAAATCAAGGCGAACCCCTACAAAGAGGATTTTCCTTTACTGTCAGCAAACACCGATTTGGCATTTCTTGATAGCGCGGCAACTGCGCAGCGTTGCGCCTGCGTACTCGAGGCGCAACGCTCGTTCTACGAAACGATGAATGCTAATGCGCTGCGTGGTTTGTATCGCTTGTCTGTCGAGGCTACTGAAGCTATCAACGAGGCGCGTTCTTCTGTTGCGTCGTTTATCGGGGCTACTCAATCGCAGGATGTTGTATTTTGTCGCAACACCAGTGAAGCTTTGAATATTGTTGCAAAATCCTTTGGCCCTTCTGTTCTTGAGCCTGGAGATGAGGTATGCATCTCCATCATGGAGCATCATTCAAACCTTATTCCCTGGCAGCAGGTATGTCGCGCCACTGGTGCTACTTTGGTGTACCTTCGTCCTGACGATCAGGGTGTAATCACGCCGCAGGAAATGGACCGGAAGATAAATGAACGAACCAAGATCGTTTCTGTGACTCACGTTTCTAATGTTTTGGGTATCGAGAACCCCGTTGCTGAACTAGGCAAACGAGTTCATGCGGTCGGTGGATACCTTGTCGTCGATGGTGCGCAGAGCGTGCCGCATATCCCAGTCGATATTAAGCAAATCGATTGTGATTTCTTCGCTTTTTCAGGCCATAAGGTATTTGGGCCTTTCGGCATCGGCGTTCTGTGGGGAAGGCATGATTTGCTGGACAGCATGCCGCCATTTCTCACTGGTGGCGAAATGATTGATAGCGTTTCTGAGACAGATGCAGTCTGGGCACCTGTTCCTGAAAAATTTGAAGCGGGAACCCAAGACGCAGCAGGGATATACGCTACCGCTAAAGCTCTCGAATACGTTAATGCTCTCGGCATGCAAACGCTTCAGGAACGCGAGATGCTTCTCATGGAATATCTGATGGATCGGATGGGGGAACTTTCCTTTATCGAGATCATCGGAAGTGAAGATCCAGCGAAGCATCATGGCGCATTGAGCTTTAACGTAAAAGGTATTCATCCTCACGATGTTTCCAGCATTCTTGACAGCTGCAATGTTGCGATTCGTGCCGGTCACCACTGCGCTCAGCCTTTACTTACCTGGCTTGGCGTAGAGTCATGCTGCCGTGCTTCGATTGCTTTTTATAATGATACAAGCGATATTGATGCATTAATTTCTGGTCTCAACACTGTTTGGAGCATATTCAATGGCTAATGCCCCCGTAGGAAACATTTATACCGCTGCGTTAATGCAGCACAATTCCCACCCAGACTATAAATATGAGATGGAAGGGTGTACCTGCTCGCATGAGGGCATTAACCCCAGCTGCGGCGATGAGCTCACTTTGCAGCTTCGCATCGAAGAGGGTGTTATCGAAGAGGCGTCTTTCGTTGGAAGCGGTTGTGCGGTATCTCAGGCGTCTGCCGATATGATGGCCGATCTTATTACTGGTGAAACTGTGGAAGAAGCTAAGCGTTTGGTTGGCTTGTTCCTTGGGATGATCAAAGGTGAACCTCTTTCTGAGGAGGATAGGGAAGATCTGGACGAAGCCGCAGAGCTAGAATCGATCTCTCGCATGCCTGCTCGAGTAAAATGCGCTGAATTGGCGTGGCGTACGCTTGAAAAGCTGCTTGCTGATAAATAAAGCGTTCCCGCTTACCGATCATAGAGTCAAGTGAGGCGAAGCATCGGCTTCGCCTCACTATTTCGTACTAAAGTAATTGTAACGCGACGTCATGTCGCTTTTATTTATTAGAACCCAGATAAGGGGGCTGCCCATGGAGATGATAGGATTTCTGATCCTGTTCCCGCTAATAATTGCGGGCTTGCTGGTGGTGATACGCAAGACGAAGCCACGTAACGTAATCGTATGCGTTGGTTCAGCTGCTATTGCCATAGCATCTATAGCCTTGGTTGTAATGAACATTGGAACAACTGGTACGTATTTTGCTTTCCAGTCGGACATTGTTAATTACGCTTGTCTTGGCATCAGCGTGCTTATCGGTATCGTCATCATCTGCTTCGGCGTAAAGTATAAGAACATTCCCGCCCTCGTGTTGGCTATTGCTCAGCTTGTCGGTTCACTGGTTTTTGAGTTTTATTTTGCGCACGATCTCATGTGCTACAAAGCTCTATACATCGATTCCCTGTCTTTGATCATGGCTTTGATTATCGGCATCATCGGTACAGGAATTTGCGTATATTCCATCGGCTATATGCACGATTTCTATTTCGGCATCCACCATCCCGATACCGAACAGCCAGATCGTAGACCCACATTCTTTGCTTTAATGTTTGTGTTTCTTTCCGCGATGTACGGCATCATCTTCTTTAATAATTTGATTTGGCTGTTCACCGCTTGGGAAGTAACTACGCTTTGCTCCTTCTTGCTGATCGGATTCACTAAAACCGACGAGGCGATCGCTAATTCGTTCCGCCAGATCATTATGAATCTTGTTGGCGGCATTGCCTTCTTGGGCGCGCTTTACTATCTGGCCATCAACTTCCAGTGCATCGATTTCACTGATTTCATTGTTTTTGGAACGGTTGCTCCTGCACTTGTTGTTTTGCCGCTTACTTGCTTCAGCTTGGCTGGTATTACGAAGGCTGCGCAAATGCCGTTCCATACATGGCTGCTGGGAGCTATGGTGGCACCTACGCCAACTTCAGCATTGCTGCACTCATCAACCATGGTTAAAGCTGGCGTTTTCATGCTCATCAAATGTGCGCCAATCTATGCAGTTTCGTTTGCCCCTTCCATCCTGGTTATCCTCGTTGGCGGTATTACCTTCTTGCTTTGTTCGTTTATGGCAATTTCGCAATCGAATGGTAAGCGTGTTTTGGCCTATTCGACCATTGCGAACCTTGGCTTGATCACTGCATGTGCCGGCGTTGGAACAGCAGAAGCAATTTGGGCAGCAATATTCTTGGTTATCTTCCATGCTATTGCCAAGAGCCTCTTGTTCCTTTGCGTAGGTACGGCAGAACACCATATTGGTTCGCGTGACATCGAAGATATGGACTTGCTGTTTGAACGTATGCCTCGTCTTTCCCGCATGATGATTGTTGGCATCATGATTATGTTCTTGGCTCCTTTTGGCATGCTGGTTGCAAAATGGGCAACACTGGTAACGTTTGTGGATACTCGTCAGTTTGCGCTCTTGCTTATGCTCGCATTTGGCTCTGCAGCTACGTTTATGTTTTGGGCAAAATGGATCGGTAAGCTTGCTGGAATAACCGGCACCCCAGACAGCATCGAGCAAACTGTGCATTGGAGCGAATGGGTAGCAACAATGACGTTTACGATTATGGCTCTTGTCGCCTGTGCAGCCATTCCATTGATCTCCGATTTCCTGGTTGAGCCTTACATTGGATCGGTGCTCGGCATTGCCATTCAGCCTGTTCTTGATGACGATCTTTATCTGTCTGCCATCATTGTTATTGTGCTTGCGATCGTACTTTTGGGTGGTTTGCGTAAATTCCGTAAGAATATGCGCAAACAGGATGTATATCTCTCGGGTGTTTCCGTTGACAATGAGCAGAGGGTATTTATTAATTCCCTTTCTCAGCCCATGGAAGCAACTGCTCGAAATTGGTATCTTGAACCGATTTTTGGTGAGGAAAAGATCAGACCAATCGGAACCATTGCTTGTTATCTGCTTCTTGTTGCAGCATTTGGTTGGGCTGCGTATTCTTCGCTGGTTGTAACGGGAATTTTGTAAAGAGAAGGGAAATCTGAATGGATACTATTATTACCATCCTTACAACCCTTCTTGCTTCGGCGGCATTTGCCATCGTGGCATCCGTGCTGGGTTGTTTGCTCGCAGGCCTCGACCGTAAAATCACTGCTCGTATGCAAGGAAGGGTAGGACCCCCGATCTTGCAGCCTTATTACGACGTACGAAAATTGTTCATGAAGGAAAACGCCGGCGTTAACTCCGCAATCGGTACCTATGTTTTCTGGGCTTTGATTTTCACTTTTGTTGCAGGCGGCATTTTCATCAGTGGTGGAAACTTGCTTTTATGCATCTTCATTATCACTCTTGTCGAAATGCTGTTTATCATGGCTGCCTACGCTGCCCGTTCTCCGTTTGCTGAAGTTGGCGCACATCGTGAAACCCTTCAGGTCATGGCATATGAGCCTATGGTGCTCCTGCTTGCAGTTGCATATTTCTTGGCAACGGGAAGTTTCGATGTTGAAGCTGTCATTCATGTGCCTACCCCTATTATTGGGTCTACCGTTGGCGTATTCATTGGCATGCTCTTTATCCTGACCATTAAATTGCGTAAGTCTCCGTTTGATCTTTCCTATTCGCATCACGCGCACCAGGATCTGGTAAAGGGCGTTACCACTGAAATGTCCGGCAAGGTTCTTGGCATGGTTGACATTATGCATTGGTGCGAAAACGTGCTGTTCATGGCGTGGATTGCCTTATTCTTCGTATGGAGCAGCCCCATTTGCATATTCGTCGTGATCGTAGCGGTAGCGTTTGTTTATTTCCTTGAAATCTGGATTGACAACAACTTCGCGCGAGTTAAATGGCAGCTGATGCTTAAGTCAGCCTGGATCGTTACTCTGGTTTTTGCAGGCATCAATATTGCCCTTCTTGTATACCTGTAAGGAGAATCAATGTCTCATATCTCGAAATCTCCTTGGATCATCCATTATGATGCGTCCAGCTGCAACGGCTGCGATATCGAAGTCCTTGCTGCCCTGACACCGCTCTACGATGCAGAGCGATTTGGCGTGGTGAATACTGGCAACCCTAAGCATGCTGACATCTTCTTGGTCACTGGAAGCGTCAATGAGCGAAATATCGATGTTGTCAAAGAAATCTATGACCAGATGGTAGAGCCCAAGGTTGTGGTTGCTTGCGGAATATGCGCATGCTCTGGCGGTATTTTTCACGATTGCTATAACGTAATTGGTGGAGTGGATAAAGCAATTCCAGTCGACGTCTATGCTCCTGGCTGCGCGGTCCGTCCCGAGGCTATCATTGATGCCGTCGTTGAAGGCGTGGCCGTTCTTGAAGAAAAAGCTAAAAAGATTAAAGAGCAGAAAAGGGGTGCATAGCGCATGGCGATTACACAAGATTTCCGCTCAATTCCGCTCGACAAGCTCATCGATACCTGCAGAGAGCGTAAAGACGAAGGTTACCGTCTCGCTCAATTATGTCCCAAGCTTGAGCGAGATGATTCGATCACGCTCATCTATACCTTCATCAAAGAGTCCGAGATGATTAACTACAAGGTCTCTGGCATCAAGAAGGGCGTTACCGAGGTTCCCTCAGTTACTGAATTATTTATCGCTGCTTTCGTTTTTGAAAATGAAGCGCATGATCTGTTTGGCGTTAACGTCGTTGGAAACCTTATCGATTTTCAAGGCAAGTTCTATTCCTTCGCTGAGGGAGTTGAAGCGCCTATGACCATCGTTACCCCAGCTCAACTTGCTGCTCGTGAAAAAGCAGCCAAGCTTGCCGCTGCAAAGGCTGCACGTGCAGCAAAGGCAAAGCAGCAAGCTGCTGTACCTTCGGGCCAAGGCGATGAAGAGCTAGAAGCCAAACTGTCAAAGATGGACCCCGAAAAAGCCGCAAAGGTCCGTGCTGCCATGAAGGCTAAAGCCGCAAAGGCAGCTAAGTCCACGGCTTCTTCGAGTGCCAACGATCTTGAGGATAAGCTCTCTGGCATGGATCCCGAAAAAGCTGCTAAAGTTCGTGCGGCAATGGAGGCAAAAGCAAAACGACAGGCTGAAATTGCAGCCAAGGAAGGTGAGTAGCAATGGGTAAGGCTCAAGTAATTCCCTTCGGCCCTCAGCATCCCGTGCTGCCAGAACCGCTTCATCTAGATCTTGTCGTCCAAGACGAAACTGTAGTGGACGTTCTTCCTCAGATTGGTTTTGTTCATCGTGGACTCGAAAAGCTTGTTGAAACACGGGACATTCATCAATACATTTATGTTGCTGAGCGAATTTGCGGCATTTGCGCTTTTGGCCATAGCTATGGATACGCGCAGACTATTGAAAGTATGATGAATGTTGAGGTGCCTGAACGCGCCGAGTTTCTCCGTGTGATCATGCATGAGCTTTCTCGTATTCACTCCCATTTGCTTTGGATGGGCTTGGCAGCGGATGCGTTCGGCTATGAGGCGCTTTTCATGCATTGCTGGCGTCTGCGCGAACGTATTCTCGACATATTTGAAACTGTTGCAGGTGGTCGCGTTATTCTTTCATACACGTTGCTTGGTGGCGTAACAAAAGACATCGAGGCACCGACACTTGCAGCAATTAAAGACACCCTCAACTCCTTGAAGAAGGAATACGCTGAAATCTGCAACGCATTCCTGAAAGATACTTCTGTAAAGAACCGTACCGTTGGCGTTGGCTTTATCGACGAAGAGCATGCGCGAGAGTATGGCATGGTTGGCCCCTTTGCTCGCGCCAGCAATTTCAACAATGACGTTCGCTGCTTGGGAATTGGCGCTTATGGCAATCTCTCTTCATTTGAGCCTATTCTCGATACTCAGGGCGATTGCTACGCTCGTATAAAAGTACGTGCGAATGAAGTGCTCCAATCCATAGATATCGTTAACGAGCTTATCGATAAGATTCCAGATGGGTCTATCTTGAATCCTGTTAAGGGTGCTCCAGAAGATGGTGCTGAGGCATCAAGCATTTTGGAGCAGCCTCGAGGTGAGGTGTATTACTACGCTGCCGGTAATGGCACTAAATATCTCGAGCGTATGCGTATTAGAACGCCTACTTCTCAAAACATTGCAGGCATGACCATGGCTCTAAAGGGATGCGAAATATCCGATGTCAACATGATCGTCCTTACTATCGACCCCTGCATTAGCTGCACAGAAAGGTAAGACCCATGGGTGGTTTCAAACTTGGCAAAATGACCCTTCGGTCTCTTTTTGGAAAACCGGAAACGGTTCGGTATCCATTTGAGGAGCCTGAACACCCCGCTGCATTGAGGGGAAAGGTTGTTTTTAACCCAGATAACTGCATCTATTGCGGTATCTGCGAAAAACGCTGTCCTACTGGTGCAATATCGGTTAATAAGAAAGACAGCACCTGGTCAATCGATCATTTTAAATGTATTCAATGCGACACTTGCGTACGTGAATGTCCTAAAGGTTGCCTTTCAATGGATGCTGTCCTGGTGCATCCTTCCACGGTTAAAGAGGTAGAAACATTCAGAAAACCCGAACCCACTGCAGAGGAAAAGGAAGCACTCGCAAAGAAAGAAGCAGAGAAAGCTGCTAGAATCAAGGCAGCGAAAGAAGCAAAGGCGGCTAAAGCTGCCGCTGCAAACGAATCGGATGCGTAGCGAGCTGCTTCTTTGCTTACAACGGTACATTTTTAGAACCGGGCCTCATGGCCCGGTTCTTTCGTGGGGGACTAATATGGGACAAAGCACCGACTACAAAGTTAGCGATAAGGTTTTCACTATCCCAAATCTGCTATCCGCAATTCGACTCTGCATGATTCCCGTATTCCTGCTTCTTCTTTTCAACGATTTCAACTTGGCTGCTACTCTTGTATTTGCCGTTGCTGCCTCGACTGACTGGGTAGATGGCCAAGTTGCTCGTCGTACCAATTCTGTTTCCAAGCTTGGTCAGCTTCTTGATCCATTTGTTGATCGTCTCCTTATGATTTCTGGCGTATTGGGCTTGTTCCTTGTTGGCCGTCTTCCTCTTTGGATCATTGTCCTTGTCGTTGCTCGCGATCTTCTTATGCTCGTTGGTGGAAGCTACCTTCTTTCTCGATGGAAGGTTCGTGTACCGGTTATTTATCTGGGCAAGTTTTCTACCACTTGCCTCTATATCGGTTTTGCGGGAATTTTGCTCAATGCGCCTTTGCTCAACGGTCTAGGCATAGTTGGAGTCTCGTGGCTGCCTGGGCTTTGTGCTGGCTTATACTCATGGGGCTTCTGGTTTACCTATTTAGGGCTAATCTTGTGCATTATCACTACCTCCTACTACATTGCAAAAGGCGTTAGTGGCATGAAAACGGCCATGGCGTTAGAAAAAGAAAGCGCAACTGCAACCGATAATCCTGAATAACGTATGACCGATAAGAGAAGAAATAATCCTCGCAATTCCGATGCAACGCATCGTCAGTCTCGTTCGCAAAAAATCAGCCAGAGGCAATCTCGCAGTGGCAATACGGCAAGTCAACCTCGTCATAGCACTTATCCGCCGCGAAGGCCTTCAAACCCTGAACCTGTTGAACGCACCCTTCGCTCCTCTGAACGAATTAACCGCATACGTGAACAAGGTGCTAAGAGAACTCAGGTGCAACCCCCGAGACAACCGGTTAATCAGGCAAACAAAAAGCAGTCGCAATCAGGTTCTAATTGCCCTGTTTCCAAACCTGAACGCAACCAAAATGCTTCTATGCGAAGGGTGCGTCCTAGTTCCTTGCGGGCAGAGATTGGCTCTCAACGACCGAGCAGCAGCGCTCGTACCGCATCTAGGCAAAACGACGCCTTGCCTCGCAATCGCGTAAATGCTGCGCAGCGACAAATTAAACCAAACCGGCCAAGCCATTCTTCTTCTGCTTTGGGTCAATCCTATCTTGCTAAGGGAATTTACTCTCAAAGAGAGGTTAGTGGAAATCACCCTTCTTCAAGGGGCGGCCTCGGTCGTGCGTCCAATGCTGGCGCTAGAGCTACATCGAGCCATAAAAAGGTGACCTCATTTAACAAAATTGCCGTCGCGTGCGTAGCGCTGCTTGCAGTTTTGGTTTTTTGTGGCGTAGATGGCCTTATTAATGGAAATAAAATCTATGAAGGAGTTGTGATTGGCGATGTCGCCGTTGGCGGACTCACGAAAGACGAGGCGGTAGACCGTGTTTCGGGCGAATACTCCCAACGCGTTTCTTCAAACGTTGCAACCTTCTTCACTACGCAAGATAACTTAGACAACCCTAAAAATAGCGACACCGATGCAAACATCGAGGAGCAGATCTCATATGAGGAATCTTTGTCGAATCGTACTCAATGGACAATTCCGAGCAATGAAGTAGAAGCTACGCTCGATATTGACTCCCTTGTTGAACAAGCCTTCGAGGTTGGCAGGAGCGACGGCAGCATTTTTGGGCGCATTGCTGCAGGTATTTTTGGCAAAAACATCCCATTAATCTGCTCTTACAACGATGAAAAGATCACCTCATTGTCTGATCAGATGACTTCCGCGGTAGGAAAGAAACGCATCAATTTCGGAATCTCCATTAACAATGGCGTTGCATCAGTCACCAACGGAAACGACGGCAATGAAGTGACTACCGAGTGGCTTACCAGCCATCTGAATGAAACATTTTTGGGGACCGAACCATCAACCAAAACCGTTCTCGAAACGCAATACATGCCACTTCAGGCCAACGAAGATGATGCTAAAAAAGCGGCAGATACCGTAAATGCATCAATTGCCGCTGGAGTTTCATTCGTCTATGGGGATCAAATATGGAACGCCTCTTCTTCTGATTTGGGAAACCTTATTACTACCAATCTCCTGGAAGAAGGGAAGGACCATTGGGTGCTTACTCCCGTGTTTGATGAATCGAAAACGAAGAACGCTCTTCTTTCGTCGCTTCATTCAAATATCGACTCTGACGGACTTCAGGTTTCATTCACTAAAGACGGCAATGGCCAGATAGTGGTTTCTTCTAACGCGAAGGGAACCGCTCCTGTCGCAAGTGATGTGATGGATGAGCTGAATACTACCTTTTTTGTTTCAGAAACGCGCACTCAAGCTCCCCAAATCAGTGTGCCTTCTGCCGACATACCATCTTCTCTATCGTTTGAAGACGCAAAGTCATTCGGCTTGATCACCGATATATCTTCGTTTACCACCCAATATTCGTCGGGCAACGAAGCTCGTGTAAACAACATACACACTGCTGCAGATTTGCTTTCGGGCTCTATCGCCAAAGCTAATGGCGGATCGTGGTCCTTTAACGACATAGCTGGTGAAGCTACCCCCGATAAGGGCTATCAAGCTGCTGGTGCTATCGTTGGCGGCGAGTATTCTGATGCCGTAGGTGGAGGCATATGCCAAGTCGCAACAACCGTATTCAATTCGGTTTACCTTGCGGGCTATCCAGTTGAAAAAAGGTACAACCATACGCTTTACATTGAAAGCTACCCTAAGGGCAGAGACGCCGCCATCGCCTATCCTGATCTTGACCTGGTCTGGAAAAACGACACCACTTCCGATGTTTTGCTGATGATGTCATACACCTCAACATCGGTAACCGCTACACTATGGGGAGTCGATCCTGAGTATCAGGTTTCTACGGAATACGGTGAATGGAAGAAGGGTGAGCCGTATTCAACCACGTATAAAACCGATAATACGGTAGCTTCTGGTAAAGAGTACGTAAAAACAACGGGTGTCGACGGGAGCAGCATTACTATTGTTCGTACGGTGAAAGACCATGAGGATAAGATCCTTCATGAGGATAGTTTCACCTCTACGTACGCCCCCAAGAATAAAGTGATTGTCAAAGGCACAGCTTAATGGCGCGGAAGGAGCCTTTAGTGTACTATCAGCCAGATATTGAGACCATGTCGCGTGAAGATCTGGAAGCTCTTCAGCTGGAACGTTTGCAGGCATTGGTAAAGCGGGTTTATGAGAAGATCCCTTTCTATAAGGAGTCCTTCGACAAAGCGGGGATCAGCCCTGAAGATATCAAGTCACTCGCCGACCTCACAAAGCTTCCTTTCACAGTTAAGCAGGATATGCGTGACGCTTATCCGTTCGGATTATTTGCTGTACCACGCAAAGAGGTAGTTCGAGTTCATTGTTCATCTGGCACCACTGGTACTGCAACGGTAGTCGGCTACACTCAGAAGGATCTTGAGAATTGGGGCGACTGCTTTGCTCGCGCGCTTTATGGCGCTGGATGCGGTCCCGATTCTACCCTACAAATCGCCTATGGTTATGGTCTGTTTACCGGTGGCCTTGGCGCCCACAATGGGGGAGAGCGAGCTGGCTGCACCGTTCTTCCTATGTCTACTGGTAACACTAAACGTCAAGTTCGTCTCATGAAGGACTTCGACGTTGACTGCCTATGCTGTACGCCCTCTTATGCCTTGAATATCGCAGAGGTCGCAGAAGAAGAAGGCTATGACATTCGCGAATTCCCAATCCATGCTGGTATTTTAGGTGCGGAACCGTGCTCAGAGGCAACGCGCGCTGAGATCGAGCAAAAAATGGGCATTCAGTTTTACGATATTTACGGACTTTCTGAAGTAATGGGCCCTGGTGTTGCCTGCGAGTGCGAAAAGCAGCACGGCCTTCATGTTTGCGAGGACCAGTTCATCATCGAGATCCTTGATCCTAAAACCCTTCAGCCTGTTCCTGATGGTGAATGGGGAGAAGTGGTATTCACCACGTTGTGCAAGGAATGCTCTCCTTTGGTGCGTTATCGCACTCGTGACATCTCGCGTATTCTTGTGGGCGAGTGCGAATGCGGCCGTACCTTCCGCCGCATGGATCGAATTGCTGGACGTACCGACGACATGATGATTCTCCGTGGCGTAAACGTGTTCCCCTCTCAGATTGAAGAAGAGATAGTATCGTTCCCCGAAATCGCTCCTCAGTACCAGCTCATACTCACCACGAAGGGCACGCTTGACCATGCTGAACTTCGTGTCGAAACTGTACCTGAATTCCCATTCGACGAAATTCGACGTCTCGAAAAGCTTAAGAAAGATCTCCAGAAGGCTCTGAAGGAAAATCTCCAGATTGCTGTTGATGTCAAGATCGTTGAACCGAAAACCATTGAGCGCGCTGAGGGCAAGGCAAAGCGCATCATCGATATGAGGGAGAATTTGCACTAATGATTTCGCAGCTGACTGTATTCCTGGAAAACGAAGAAGGCCGTCTGGCAAGTGCTGTCCGCACTATTTCCAATGCTGGTATCAACATGCAGGCATTATTCTTGGCAGATACTGCAGATTTTGGCATTTTGCGCATTTTCTGCGATACCCCCAAGAAAGCGTGCGCGGCTTTGACCGACGCTGGTTATCGCGCCAAGCTCATTGATGTTGTAGCAGTTAAGGTTTCAAACAAACCCGGCGAACTTGCTAACTTGATGGACTATCTGAATGACACCAACGTAAATGTTGAGTACGCCCACTGCTTTATCGTAGGCGAGTACGCCTACGATGTGCTTAAGGTTTCCGATCCTTCGTTGGACGTGAAGCTTTCTGCAGCTGGCTTCGATGTATGCAAACCGGAAGATATTTATGCCATTGACTAATAATCACGTTTCCACATCTGGTTATTTTGGTAAGCGATGTGCCGCCGCGCTGTTCTCTGCAGCGCTAGCGGCATCGCTTTTTCCAGGAGCCGCCTTTGCAGATGTTCGCTCTTCAGACATTATTGCTGGTCTTAGCGTCCAGGATCGTGGCCTTGCCGCATCGAGCTGCCCAAATATCGTCGCTGAGCATTCGATCGTTGTAGACGAGAATGGAACGGTGTATTTCGAGCGCGATGCTGATTCGCAGGTGCAGATTGCGTCAGTTACAAAAACAATGACCGCTATCGTTGCTTTGGATTACGGCGATCTACAGAACACTACTATTACGGTTAGCCAAAATGCTGCTTCAATTGGCGAGTCGTCTGCAATGCTTCAAGCCGGCGATTCAATGAACCTTGAGTCTGCCCTTAAGGCAATGATGATATGCTCAGGCAACGATGCCGCAACTGCTATTGCTGAATGCATGGGCGATTCTATCAGGGACACTCTAAAAGAAAAGGGCGACCCCAATGTACCCGATGGTGCCTACGATGCCTTTGTGTACGCGATGAATAAAAAGGCCAAAAGCCTTGGCATGGATGACTCGTTATTCGCAAACCCTCACGGGCTCGATTTTGAGCAATATTCTGCAGACATGCATTGTTCAGCGCGTGATGTTGCCAAGATGTGCACTGAAGCAATGAAGAACGAGACCTTCCGAAACATCGTTTCCACCGAAGCCACTACTATTCAAGTTCAACGCAATGGCCAGCAGGCTGATGTTAAGCTCGAATCGACTGATGTTCTTTTGGGGACTTACGATGGCGCCTGCGGTGTCAAGACTGGTTTCACGGAAAAGGCAGGGGAGTGTTTTGCCGGAGCTGTTCAACGTGATGGCAAAATCCTTTATTCAATTGTGCTCGATTCAAGCACAGAGGCCCAACGTTTTACCGATGCGACTACTCTTGATGATTGGGTTTACGACAACACCATCGATTACCCCTTGGTGCATAGTGGCGAAACCACTACTTACACCACAAGCACAGGTACTACTGCAACGGTTCCTGTTGTTGCCAACGTAAGTCATTCTGGGTGGATGGACAAAACCTTCAAGGCAACGCTTTCCAACCCAACTGCCTCGGTTAAGGTGTTTTCACTCGATGGAAATGTAAGCCAGGACGTTCAATTCGATACGGTTTCAGGCGATGTGAAGCCTGGTCAGAAAGTCGGTACGGTTACGTTCTATCAGCATAACGAAGTTATAGCCCAACAGGATCTCGTTGCCGCAGAAAATTGCCCGGCGCCAAACCCCATTGAGGGTATCGGGATCTGGTGGAATCGTTTATTTGCCGGTTTCTCTGGCGAGAAAACCCAAGCTGACAGCTCAGTCGTGAATAGCACGCCTTTAATTTACGGCAGCAATGCAACTATAAATACAACCAAGGAGGGGTAAATGAAAACTTGTCCTGTCTGCAATAGTCCCATGGACGATTCGGCTCAATCCTGCTCGTCGTGCGGTTACCATCTTCAGGGTTCGACTCAAAAATTCGAAGCAGTATCGCTTGAGACCTCGGAGCCGGAAACCATACAGGTCACCTCAACAATCCCCACGCTTACCGTTTTGCAGGGCAAGCAAAAGGGAATTGTATATAGCCTTGATGGAAACAAAGCAGTTATCGGTCGTTCGCCTAAATGCGAGATCTTTCTAAACGATATGACAGTATCGCGTAAGCATGCGGTATTGGAGCGTGTTGCCGACGGTTGGTCTATCCAAGACACCGATTCGTTCAACGGTGTATGGGTCAATAACACCAACGTTGACCATGTGATGCTATCCGATCGAGACATCATCCAGATTGGTTGTTTTGTGCTGCGCTACGCAGAATAAGCTTTTTAAGTAAGAGGTGTAGTAATGAATCTTTTGTCCGGCAACGAGGCAATTGCCCGCGGTGCCTGGGAAGCTGGTTGCCATATTGGCGCAGCGTATCCAGGTACTCCCTCAACGGAAACGATGGAGTCGTTTGCGAAGCTGCCTGGCGTATATGCGGAATGGTGTCCAAACGAAAAAGTCGCTCTTGAAGTTGCTGTCGGTGCATCGGCTGCAGGTGCGCGTGTCTTGGTTACCATGAAGCACGTTGGTGTAAATGTTTGTGCTGACCCATTGTTTACGGCAGCCTATACCGGCGTTAATGGCGGCCTTGTCATCCTTGCCGCCGATGACCCTGGTATGTTTTCCTCTCAAAACGAACAAGACTCTCGTTACTACGCAATGGCTTCTATGGTGCCAATTATGGAACCAGCAGATTCTGCAGAAGCGCATCAATTTGCGAAAGACGCCTATGGCATCTCCGAGCAATTTGACACTCCCGTAATGATGAGGTCGACTGTTCGCATTTCTCATACCAAAACTCCCGTTGAAGTGGGGGAACGAACTGAGGTTGCAAAGCGTCCCTACGAAAAGGATTGTGCGAAGTGGGTAATGATGCCTGCTTTCGCTAAGCCCAGGCGCAAAGTGCTTGTTGAGCGCATTGGCAAGATTCGTGAATGGGTCGAAACCTGCCCCTACAATTCGATCGAGAGAAACACCCCCGAGGGATCGAGCAAAAGGGTTGGAATCATTTGCGCAGGAGCGGTTTATCAGCATGTTAAAGAAGCGTGTCCTGATGTAGACATCTTCAAGCTTGGCGTTGCATGGCCTTTACCTGCAAAAGCCCTCAATGAGTTCGCCGAGAGCGTTGATGAGCTTCACGTCGTTGAAGAGGCATCGACTTATCTCTCTGATGCCGTTAAGTCAACTGGCGTAATTCTCGATCCCTTCCAGGTGCCCCTTCCTGCTGATGGAGAAATTCACCCCGCAGATATCCTTCGTTCGCTTGGGCGAAAGCTTCCGCAGCATCGCGATAACGAAAACGATATTCCTAATCGTCCACCTGCATTGTGCCCTGGTTGTCCTCATCGCGTGATCTTCAAAGAGCTTTCACGCTTGAAGGCGATTGTTACCGGAGATATCGGATGCTATACGCTTGGCGCATTGCCTCCGCTTTCGGCCATGGACACAACCCTTGATATGGGTGCATCGGTATCGATGGCCCATGGTTTCGAACTTGCGTTAGAGGGAACCGAACATCGTCCCGTAGTGGGTGTTATTGGTGATTCCACCTTTGCCCATTCAGGTCTCACTTCGCTCATCAACACCGTATACAACAAGGGCGCAGGAACGGTGTGCATCCTCGACAACCGCACTACCGCTATGACCGGACAGCAAGGCAACCCCTTCAATGGGGTAACCCTGCAGCATCGTGAAAGCCGAGAGCTCGATCTTCCAGGCATACTCAATGCAATCGGGGTCGATCATGTTCAAACCATTGATTCCTTTAATGTTAAAGCGGTTCGCGCGGCCCTTAAAGAAGCTACGAGTCGAGATGGACTTGACGTGATCGTTTTCCAGGGTCCTTGCGTTTTGTTAGACAAAAGTCCAAAGGATCACTACGTCGTAACCGACAACTGCAATGCGTGCGGAATCTGCAAGACCATTGGATGCCCTGCAATTGCCTGCGACCCTGAAACTGGCATTTCCTCCATTGATCCTGACTTGTGCATTGGCTGCGATCAGTGCCGTCAATACTGTAACTTTGATGCGATTCAGCCCTGCGAAGGAGGCCAGCGATGAGTGACCAATCGGTATATACCATTCTTTTATGTGGCGTAGGCGGTCAAGGTACCATTACTGCTGCTGATCTTCTAGCGCGTGTCGCAACAGCTGCAGGAAAAGATTGCAAGGTATCCGAGATTCACGGCATGGCTCAGCGAGGCGGAGCGGTTACTACCGTAGTTCGATTCGGTGACGACGTCGCAACCATGGTCTGCGATGAAGGCTGCGCGGATAGCGTTGTTTCTTTTGAAATAGTGGAAGCCCTTCGCAACATTGCCTTCCTCAAGGAGGGTGGATCGCTTGTCGTCAATGACGAATCGATTAACCCCCTGCCGGTCCTCACGGGCATGGCCTCAATGCCTAAAAATGCGCGTGAACGCCTAAAGGAGATGGACGCTACTCTTATCCCTGCAAGCGAAATTGCTCGCGAGGCAGGCACTACCAAGTGTGCCAATGTTGTTCTTCTTGGCGCTCTCTCCGTTTCGCTTCCCTTCGAATCCGAACTGTGGGAGGAAGTCATTCGAGGAAAGGTTCCTCCGAAAACTATCGACATCAACATTGAAGCATTTAGGCGCGGCGCGCGTTATGCACGAGGGGAGTAGCAAGAAATGAGCATTAAGCAAATTAGCGTTTTTGTCGAGAATCGTCCGGGCCATCTTCAGCGCATTCTTGCCCTTTTCACCGAAAAGGGTATTAACGTGCGCGGGTACAGCTGCTCTGATACTGGCGACTATGGTATCGCGCGCTTTATCGTGGACAAACCCGAGAAGGCTCTTTCGGTGCTTGCTGAACGAGATGTAGCAGCTACTTCTTCCGATGTTGTTTGCCTGGTCTTGAAGGACGAGCCCGGTGAGTTGGAGCGAGTGTTCGGCCTTATGGCGGAGTCTGGCGTTAATATCTCCTATAGCTATTCGCTGATCTCTACCTACATTGCATTTAAGGTAAACGACCCAAGTAAGGCCGAAGAATACCTTTCCGAACAGGGTATTTCCCTGATCAACCAAGACGATCTTGCTTAAGAAAGCGTAATGTGCCATGACTCAACAAAACGACACTTCTCTGTTCCAACCTGAAATTGAAACTTTGGACCGCAATGACATTCACGCCATTCAACTTGAAAAGCTGAAAAAACAGGTTGCCATGGTATACGAAAAGGTTGAATGGTATCGCAACAAAATGGATGAAATGGGCGTATCCCCGTCCGACATTCAAACCTTGGAAGATGTGAGAAAGCTTCCTTTTACTGATAAAACCGTTTTGCGTGACACGTACCCCTACGGCCTCTTCGCTGTTCCTCTCGATAAGATCATTGAGCTTCATGCTTCCTCCGGCACAACCGGTAAGCCCATCGTTGTCGGCTACACCCATCGTGATATGGATGTCTGGAGTGATTGCATTGCTCGATTAGCAATGATGGCAGGCGTCAAACCGGGCGATCGCTGTCAGATGGCATTTGGCTATGGCATGTTCACTGGTGGCTTTGGTCTTCACTATGGCCTTCAGAAGCTGGGCTGCATGATGATCCCCGCAGGCTCCGGCAATACGGAACGTCATCTTCAGATGATCAATGACTATGGCACTACCGTTCTCATTGCTACTCCCTCTTACGCGCTTCATATGTGTGAAGTTGGCGAGAAGAAGGGTTTCGATTGGGCATCAAGCTCTCTTCGTATTGGACTATTCGGCGGCGAACCTTGCCCTCCCAAAATGAAGGAAGAAATCGAGCGTCGTATGCACATCACTTGCACAGACAACTATGGTCTCACCGAGGTTATGGGTCCTGGTGTATCTGGGGAATGTCTTTGCTCAAGAGATATGCAGCACATTGCCGAAGACCATTTCCTCTGGGAAGTTGTTGATCCAAAAACTGGCGAACCCGTTCCTGAAGGGGTAGAGGGCGAGCTTGTCATTACGCCTCTTGATAAAGAAGGTATTCCTGTACTTCGCTACCGCACCCACGACCTTACCTACGTTGTTACCGAGAAATGCGAATGCGGTCGCAGTCACGCTCGCATGAAAAAGGTTCGCAAGCGTAGCGACGATATGTTGATTATTCGTGGCACTAACGTATTTCCCTCGCAGGTGGAGGATATTCTTTCAGGAATCAAGGGAGTTACCCCGTTTTACCGCATCGAGGTCGACAATGAAACTGGACTCGATCGCATGAAGATCAAGGTTGAAATTGAGCCTTCTGCTCTTAGCGACTCATATGAAGAAATGGATCGCTTCCGCAAGATGATCGCTACAAAGCTCAAGGAAACCATGCTTGTAGCTTCCGAGGTACAGCTCATTGAACCTGGTGGAATTGAGCGCAGCTTTGGCAAAACGAAGCACGTGATAGACAACCGTAAATAGCATGTGTACGCAATTGCCTAAGATTAAATCAATAAGCCCTTCTTCTCGAAAGGAAGAAGGGCTTCCTTTGTATGGCGATCATACACATGCCTCGCAAACGGATAGCAGTAATAATCGAAACCCCAATTTAGAAAACAGACCGATACAGGGCAATGCTGTTGTTGGCAGATTTGCGCCTACGCCATCTGGGAAACTGCATCTAGGTAATCTATTCTCATTCATGGTGGCTTATCTTGTAGCTCGCAGAGCCGGTGGTTCGGTTCTAATGCGTATCGAGGACCTTGATCCCGCACGATCAAAACAAGTATATGCTGACGGAGTGTTCAGAAATCTTGAAGCGCTCGGTTTCGAATGGGACAACCAACCTGTTTACCAAAGCTCCCGAACGGAAGCATATCGAGAGGCATATCAAGAACTCGATCGAAAGGGACTCCTATATCCTTGCTTTTGCACACGCTCAGACCTGCACTCTGCAAATGCGCCTCACTTTGGAGAAGAAGTTCTTTATCAAGGGACTTGTCGAACCCTAACAAAACATGAGCAAGAAGAAAAAGCAAAGCGACGAAGCCCGGCAACCCGTATTGCTGTACCTGCCGAACGTTTTGCGTTTAGTGATCTTTTTCAGGGACCTCAATCATTCAGCCTAGCTGAATGCTCTGGAGACTTCATAGTCCAACGCAGCGATGGTGTATATGCATATCAACTCGCTGTAACCGTTGACGACGCTTGGATGGGCGTTACTTCGGTAGTCCGTGGCAGCGATTTGCTCACCTCGACACCACGTCAAATGTATCTGCAGAAATGCTTAGGATATGCAACGCCAACGTATGGGCATGTTCCGCTGCTCGTAGATTCTGATGGCCATCGGCTGGCAAAAAGGAACCAAAGCACAGACATCGACTATTTACTCAATGAAAGGCGCATAAAGCCAGAATACCTTCTTGGGAAGATAGCCTATACAACTGGAATCGTCGAGGAGATGAGAAGCTTTTCACTTGAAGAGCTTATTCGATATGCAAATCTTAAGGCGCTCAATTTGAAAAGAGAACTTCGTATTCCAGATTCCTTCGCCCTTTAAACCCAACCCATGAACGACCCTGAGGTCAATGCCAGGCAATAGAATGCACCAAGTATCACATTAAGCATCACAATTTGCGACATTGCTGCATCTCTTGTCTTTTGATTCAGAGGATTATTCAGAATTGCTCGCAATACAGGGAACGCCGCTAAGACCATAATCATCACAATCGGCATTCCAGTCGGATAGAACAGGCCAACAAGCGTAGCAATAATAACTACCCATACTAATATCGCGACATGATAGCAATTCGGTGCCGCGTTACGACCAAGGACAACAGAAATCGTTTTGCGTTGGGCGTTGATGTCTTTTTCGATATCACATGTGTTGTTGGTAAAAAGGATCATTCCGATTCCGAAGATCAAAGGAAGTGCAACCAGAAGAACCAGCGGCTCAAAAACGCCAGAGAGGGTGTAGCAGCATGCCAGCGGAATCAAACCGCCCATAACGAATCCGCTTACAAGCTCTCCAATAGGCATATAGGATATCGGCGTTTTGCCACCTGAATAAAGGAAAACTATGAGAGCCCCAATTAAGCCAATCGCAAGAAGAATCCAGCTAGTTAAATAAACCAGATAGAAGCCCATTCCTGCAGCTACAACAAGGAATCCAATCGCTAATGCACAGACTGATTTGGGATTGAGGTTGTTGTAGACCAAGACCGCATCAAAAGCATCTTCGGATGAGTTTTCAACCGAATCAGTGCCTTTCTTGAAATCGAAATAATCGTTCAATACGTTAACGGCAGACTGCATAAGAATACATATAGCAAGCAACATCAAAGCAAGCAAAATGCTTACTTTGCCTGAATACGTAATCGCGGAATACACAATCGAAAACAGCACTGGCATGATTGCAGCTACCCAGGTATGCGGTGCAGCGAGCTGAAAAGCAAGGTTAAGCGTAAGAGGGGAGAAGGAAACCTTTTTAGAAGCGGTTGATGGCTTAGCCTGTCGGTTTCTGCTGTTTTGAGGCATAACTTGTGCTTGTCCTATCTGGAGTAATTTAATATTTCGGGTCTTTATTATAATTAAGTGTCGTTAAGGCATCCCAAAAATGGAAAGGAAGCCGATGGAGACATCAACAGAAATCGAAGTGCGATACGCCGAAACCGATGGAATGGGTGTGGTTTATCATGCTAACTACCTCGTATATCTTGAGGTTGCTCGTACTGATTTTCTGAACAAACTGGGATTTCCTTATGCTGATATCGAAAAAGCAGGCTATCTCTCACCTGTTGTACATGTTGACCTTTCGTACGGCTCGCCCTTCCGCTATGGCGATATCGTGGTAGTTAAAACGCATGTCTCAAAAGTTACTCCGGTTAGGACTCAATACACCTGCAAAATGTATCTGAAGGGCGAGGATCCTGAAACGGCTAAGCCACATTTCACAGCTGTAACATCCCACTGCGTATGCGATAAAGAGACTTTCAAACCCGTCAGCCAGAAGAAATTATTTCCCGAACTATTCGAGGCATATAAACGCGTCTGCTATTCGGAATAATCAATATATGAATGAGACCCTCTCGACGGACTAGACGAGAGGGTCTCATTCAGAATAGACGTTATTAACGCTTTGCTACAAGGTCTTCATCCTAGTGATGGGATCTGCGATAGCCAGTAACATGCATAAGTGCAAGAAGCTTGCCGTTTTGATCCTTCATTGTGATCTCGTAGCGAGCAATCTTCTTAGAAGTGCAGGGGACTAATTCGCATCGCGCCGTTATGGTATCTCCAACTTGAGCCGAAGCAATAAAATCAATTTGTGAATTCATGGTAACCATGTTGTTCTTGATGTAATGGCTTGCAACGCCAAAGGAAAAGTCACCCAAGGTAAAGTAGCAACCACCCATAGGAATGCTAATACCATTGAGGCAAGTTTCATCGATTGGCATGATGCAGACAGAGTAATCTTCTCCAACTTCAATGGCTTTGATGCCATTTTTTGCCGCGAAACGATCACTTGTACAATAGGGGTCGGTTTCTACAATTTCTTCTTCCTCAGCCATTATCTGGATCTCCCTTTATCTTCTATTCCATTTATGCAACTGCAGGGAAGTAGAGGCCTAGTCCGCTACAGCACAATAAAACATGGTAGCACCAATTAGGGATAGCGGGCTCAAAGCAACAAAGGTAGTTGCTTACCCTGTTCAATTTGACAGCTACGAAACATTCAAGCAGCAGTGAATCAATATACCGATTGATTAGCTTCAGTTCGGCTGCTGCTTCGAAGAGTTCAGGGTCGTACAGTGGTATCGGATAGTAGAACTCGAATAAAGGATTCTCAATACCTACTAAGCTGAATTACTTACGCGATAGAAACCAAGGTATACACCCAATCTAAACAGACAGGTCGCTAATGAATAGTAGCTAGTTTACATAAGATATATTATCAACGTTTCTTTCGTGATAATTGACAGGTTAGCAACTTGTGGGTACCGGTTATCAATGCTCGTAACTCAAATACTCGCTAAAAAGATAAAGAATATCAAAGCAAGGTCTGAGAACTCTACAAAGAGAAAAGATGAGCCGTTGCGGCTCATCTATCAATACTGGTCAATAACGAAAAGCGCGCTGGCCAGAGAAGCATAGGTATACATCTTCAGCGCGGATGCAGGCGGTTCCTGGAGGAACTCCGTGTGCAAATAATAGGAATGATAATGCTTCTATTCGCACACCTTAGACACTATGGGAGACTCCGCTTGAGCCAAATCCGCCTTCACCACGATCAGAATGATCAAGATCATCCACTTCGTCAAAATGAATTGCTTCGACCTTCATAATTACCAATTGTGCGATTCGATCGCCAACGTGAATCTCGATATTATTTCGAGGATCTAGGTTGATAGCGATTGCCTTTAGTTCTCCGCGGTAATTACTGTCGATAAGGCCAGGTGTATTAACAAGCGAAAGCCCTTGCTTTAGCGCAAGACCGCTACGAGGCAATACAAACCCAGCATATCCATCTGGGATCTGAACAGCCAAGCCAGTAGGGATAAGACCGCGTTCAAAGGGTTTCAGCGTGATATCTTGAGTAGCGCAAAGATCATACCCAGCATCGCCCTTGTAGGCATTCTGAGGTACTAGGGCGTGCTCACAGAGCTTCTTTGTTGGAATGGTCAGTGTATTCATATCAGTACAAGCCCTTCAATGCATCTCGAAATTCGTCTACTGTCTTGAAATCCTTATAAACACTCGCAAAGCGAATATAAGCAACATCATCTACTTTAGCTAAGCGCTCAAGAGCCATGTCGCCAAGACTCTTAGAACTAATTTCCTGCTTAGACGAATTACGTAGTTCGATTTCAATGCTATCGATAAGTTGCGAAATCTTCTCTGCGGAAACCGATCGTTTAGCACAAGCAATCAGTAAACCGCGAAATAGCTTCTCTCGATCATATGCCTCGGAAGAGCCATCGGATTTGATAATAACTAACGGATTTTCGCTTGTGCGCTCATAGGTAGTAAAACGAGATCCGCATGACAAGCATTCCCGGCGACGGCGAATCGAGGAACCATCGTCGGCGGATCGAGAGTCGACAACCTTTGATTCAGGATGCCCACATGAAGGACAGCGCATGAGATCTCCTTTGAACGGATAACCTCAAGCAAGTATACAAGATATAGATATTGCTAAGCAAAACGATGACTATATTTCAGCTTATTGTATGTAAGACTATTTTCAAAAGCACGGAAATATAGTCGTAGCCTTGCTTGATCGACGTCAATTAAGCTCCCAAGAGAATCAAAACAAGCAGCACTAGAGAGGCTCCAGCGACACTTCTAATATATGTTGCAGAGCTATCTTTTGATGCTATACCCGGCTTTAAAAACGCCTTGTCTATTGAGCCAAAAAGAGGATCGGCATGAATTGCGATAGCGACTTTTTCAAAGAAGTTCAAGAGACGCATTTTTATAGGCAGTTGACGACACGAGTCCGAATCGGCCAATCGGTCAAAGTTAATAATTGGCGTTGACACGTTCTGCTTAAGCGAATATTCAGGCTTAAGAGCCGCAGAGCCAACCGTGCGATACGTCACTGACGCCTTGCTCATAACATGCCTCCTTGCATAGAACCTTTGTTCGTGTATACTGTAAATCGAACATACGTTCCTGTCAACATAAATACAAACATTTGTTCTATTTAGGAGTCGCAATGTCCAAACCCCTTACTACGCGCCAAAAAAGCGTATACGAATTCATAGAATCCTATATATTGCAGAAGGGGTATGGTCCAACGGTGCGCGAAATTGCAGAAGCAGTTCACCTATCCTCCCCTTCCACTGTTCATGTTCACTTAAAAACACTTGAAGAAAAGGGTTACATCGTTCGAGATCCTTTGAAGTCCCGATCAATCGCCCTGCCAGGCAAGCATGAGCAAGAAGAGGCATTTGGCTCCACTGGTTCTAGCAACACCTTGTCATTGCCCCTCGTTGGAAATGTCGCAGCAGGAAAACCAATTCTTGCAGAGCACAACGTTGAGACAACTATGCAGCTTCCCACCGAAATCGTAGGAGATTCCGCTTCGTTCATTCTCGCCGTGCATGGCGAATCAATGATCGAAGCCGGCATTAACGACGGAGATTATGTTGTAGTTAAAGAGCAACAGGTAGCTCGCAATGGAGAAATTATCGTTGCGCTGATCGATGATGGAGCAACCGTAAAACGTTTCTACAAAGAGAACGACCATATTCGCTTGCAGCCCGAGAATTCAACCATGGACCCAATCATCACGCGTGATTGCGCTATTGTTGGAAAAGTAGTGGCTGTACTTCGCAAAGTTTATTGATCATCAATTTTCATAATCGTTATCGACCAACAACAAGAGGCCAACGGCTCATGAGCCGTTGGCCTCTTGTTGTTGGT
>ENA-OUQH01000151-OUQH01000151.1-human-gut-metagenome-genome-assembly--contig:-NODE-151-length-58425-cov-7.995015_pt1 | contig 58425 bp, 53 predicted proteins | sample MGYA00237948_ERZ548828 | MGnify/ENA primary metagenome ERZ548828 (study PRJEB26490, sample SAMN05194711) | human gut metagenome | biome: terrestrial biome; feature: human-associated habitat; material...
TCTCAGGGACGCTTGCAGGATTTCTCGAGGATGCCGCCGGCAAAAAGCGGCTCCGCACAGACTGTTTTGATCGTAAGCTGGCAGGGAATCGATTCACCTCTGTCGAAAGACTCCGCGTATTTCACTTTTTTCAGCAAAACCCTTTGCGTATTTTTTTAGATAGTTGGTGCGGAAGTATTCCAAGCGATGGAAAGTACCTGATCCCCCTGTTCTCGCTTGCCCGAACGCGCTAAACGCTTTTGCAACCTGCTCCTGCAAAAGAATGAATCACTTTCGAGACCCATGCTCTATCTTTCTCCTTTTCTCTGCTGAAGTGCCAGCTCGACGAATATACAAAATTGCCGTATAAACAAGTTTTTTGTTTATACGGCAATCACTCTCTAAAACACAAAGTCGAATGGGAGTCTTTTTCTCCGATCCCTTATGCTTTGCTCAGCTTGCGGTAGCGCTCGATGATCTCCATGCACATGCGGCTGTTGTGGTAAGGGCAGGTGTAGTCGTTGACCTTATCGGTGGAAAGCACCGTCTTGCCATCCAGCGACAAACGTGCGAACCATCCGCCGTTTTCATGATCGACAAAGTGCTCGCGAGCAAACTCAAAGCACTTGAGCGACGCGTCGAGATACTTCTCCTCGCCGGTGACTTCCCATGCATTGAGGAAGCCGACGACCGCTTCGTTCTGCTCCCACCAGGAAAGGAAGGGAGACGAATGACCGGTAACCGGATCGTACTCAGAGAGCATCGCGCCATCCTCCTTGCGGAATCCCTGCTCATAGCAAGCGCGCGCCATGTTCATGCAGGTGTCCTTCGTATAGCGCATCGCTTCGGGCTCGCCCAGCACCTCGGCGGTCTCCATCATCAGCCAGGTGCCCTCAATATCGTGGCCGAAGGAGATCTCCTGCGTAGTGGGCTTCCAGTCGCGGGCCTGGAAGTAAAAGTAGTGATGAATGTCATGATCGACGATCTTGTTGAGCATCACATAAAGATGCTCGCGGACCTTGTTCTGCATGAAATCGCTCTTATCGGTACGCAGCAGGCAGGTGTACGCTTCGATCAGATGCAGATGGTTGTTCATGGTCTTTTCGTCCGTGGGCAGGCGGTTGACGCCGCGCGTCCAGGGATCGTGCGTCCAGTCCGGCTTGCAGGACTCGAAATATCCCTTGTAAACCGGGTCGTAGACGTGCTTTTCGAGGGACGCGACGAGCTTCCGGGCATATTCCAGCGCTTCGTTGCAGCCCATGGCCCGAGCATATTCGGACAGGCCGTAGATGGCAAACGCTTCGCCGTAGATATAGCGCTGCTTGCTCACCGGGTCGCCGAATTCGTCCACACGGTTGTTGGCGGCGTTGTATTCGTCATCCCAGAAATACTTGATGAAGTAGTTGTAGGCGCGATCCGCCATCTTCTTGTATTCGGGATTGCCCATCACGCGATAAGCCGCCGAGAAGGTCCAGACCAGACGCGCGTTAAGGGTGATGAAGCGGGTCGCGTGCGGCACGGGCGCGTTGTCATTGGTCACTGCGCCGTAGAAGCCGCCGTGTTCCTCGTCCACATCGTGCTCGATCCACCAGGGCAGGATGTTGTTGGTCAACTCGTCAACCGCCAGGTCATAGAGCTTCTGGAGTTTTTCGTTCATGTTCTTTCATCCTCCTTATGATTTTTAAGAGTTTTTCTTTGCAAAATCAATGAGTAAACGCTTCTTTTTCGCCGGTCAGCACCTCAAAGGGCTGGCGCGTGCGCACCGCGCGGATGAAGTCCTCCATGGTATCAAACGGCGTGGCGAACGCCATCCCGCCGCCGCGCAGCGCCTTTGCATCGTGATCGTCCGAACCGGAGGTCATTGCAAGGCCGTATTTCCGCGCATATTCCAGCGCCTGAAGGTTCCAGGCGTTGTCGGCGTTGCCGCTGTTGTAAATCTCCACCGCATCCTCAAATTCCGGGAAAACGCGCGGCTCTCCGTGGAGGTAGCTCGCCTGACGGAACGGATGCGCGTGGCTGACATAAGCGCCCGCCGCCCGCACGTTCGTCAAATACGTCGGAATATCCCATTCCTCCATCTCCGGGTGCGCCTTGAGCCACTCCCGGCCAATGCCGTAGGTCAGGTATTCCGTGCCCTGCCAAGCCCATTCCAAACCAAAGAACACCTTCAGCCCGATCTCCTCTCCCACGCGCCGGGCCTCGTCATAGCCTGCGCAATAAAGATCGATTCTCCGCTCCCACGGCAAATCGCGCGGCACAGTGGTGTTTCCCCCGAAGAAGTGATCGGTGATGATGATCGCATCGTATCCCGCCGCCTTGTGGGCACGCGCCATCTCTTCTCCGGTGGAGACTGCACAGGCGCTCCCCTGTGAAGTGTGCATATGCGTTTCAATTTTGTAGAGCTTTTCCATCGTGCTCTCCTTTAAATTTCTTTTACTTTTTATGATAGCTCTTTCATCTCCGAATTGCAACCACGTCCCTTTTCATTTTCACAATGCGGGACAACTTTTCAAAATACGATACAAAGATCTTTTATCCATTGAATTTTTACAAAAGTAATTGTAAAAATCAAATGGAGGTGTTATGATGAGAGCAACGCATATGCAGGAAAATAGACAGCCTGCATTTTGAAAAAGCGCTGAAGGGAGAACACTCAAATGAAGTTCAACTGCAAAGAAGACATCATCCAGATCACGCCTCTTTGGAAGGGCGAGCGTATGGAAGACGGCCGTCCCAAGGTTTCCTCCGACGTGCTGCGTCGTCTGCGCAAGATCACCCTGGAGGAGGCTTGGGGTCCCCTCTGGCAGAAGGGTTATAAGTATCAGTTTGAGGGCGAGTTCCGCACGACTCACCCTGGCGCCACCCTGGTTGGCCGCGCTGTGACCGGCGTGTACGTTCCCATGCGCCCCGACCTGAACGACTATCTGCTCAAGTACGGCCACGAGGAAGAGGGCCGCAAGGGCTACTTCAACCAGTGGGTCATCGACTCTCTGGTCGAGGACGACGTCGTTGTCGTGGATATGTTCGATAAGATCTTCCAGGGCACCTATGTCGGCGGCAACCTGTCCACCGCCAAGAGTCCCCAGCAGATGTTCGGCGCAGTGGCCAAGAGCTACTTTGCCCAGAAGCTGGGTGTGGACCCCCACGACATTTTCGTGGTGTCCATCATGCCCTGCACCGCCAAAAAGAGCGAGGCAGCACTGCCCACCATGCGGGACGCCTGCGGCGACGCCGACGTAGACGTGGTGCTGACCACCCGGGAGATCGTCCGGATGTTCCGGGGCGAACAAATCAACCCGGCGGTTCTGGATGAGACCCCCTTCGACAGCCCCCTGGGCAGCGGCACCGGCGCGGCGGTGATCTTCGGCGCCACCGGCGGCGTGATGGATGCAGCCCTGCGCAGCGCCTATTACCTGGTCACCGGAAAGAATCCGGACCCCGATGCCTTCCGCGACATCCGGGGCATGGACGGCTGGAAGGACGCTAAATTTGAGATCCCCGGCGCGGGAGTGGTTTCCGTGGCTGTGGCCAGCGGCCTGCTGAACACCCGCAAGCTCATGACCGCCCTGGAGCGAGGCGAGGTCCGCTACGACTTTGTGGAAATCATGGCTTGTCCCGGCGGCTGTGCCGGCGGCGGCGGTCAGCCTATCCACGACGGCGTGGAGCTGGCGGAAAAACGCGGCAGCGTCCTGTGGAGCATCGATAAGGCCGCCCCCTGCCGGTTCTCCCATGAGAACCCTGACGTGCGGGAGCTGTACCGCGATTACCTGAAAAAGCCCCTCAGCGATGTTTCCCATCATCTGCTGCACACAGACCATCAAGCCTGGAAAATGCCCAGTCAAAAGTAATATTCCGTCAAAAGTGACAGCCGCTTGCCCGCAAGCGGCTGTCACTTTATATTTTTTTCACATATTTTTTATGGTTTGTTCTTACATTGTTCACATTTATATATTGTATTTATGGTAATATGATAGCAACATATATCATATGATGGAAAGTATAAAGTATAATGAGCAAGAGGAGGTACCTGCCATGAAATGTTCCTGCTGCGGAAACGAGATGCAGTCCGGCTTTGTCCGGGCTATGGGCCGAGGCGGCGTGTGCTGGGTGACGGAGAACCGTCCCATGGGCGCGGCCGTGGGCTGCCCGGGCTTTCTGCTTCTGGGCAAAGCCCCCCATCCGGAAACGGACCATGTCCCTGCCTATCGGTGCGCCGCCTGCCGGACGGTGACCATACCCTACGACGAGGGATAACGAACATCTGCTGCGGCACAGCTTTGGCTGTGCCGCTTTTTTGCATAAAGTTTCCGCATATTCTCTTTTAGAATACATAAACGGCAGCTATTGTGTGACATTTCCGTGAATTTACTTGGCGAACTCTTTACATGCCCTGAAAAATCCGGTATAATATCCCGGATATGCAGAAAGAGGGTGGACCCTTGCAAGTGAATCAAGTGCGGCTGGGCGCGGTGCTGTCCTATGTGTCCATGGGGCTGAGCACGCTGATCTCGCTGATCTACACGCCCATTATGCTGGACCGGCTGGGCGAAACGGAATACGGTGTTTACGGGGCGGTGGGTCCCATCATCTCGTACCTGCTGCTGCTGAGTATGGGCTTGGGCAGTGCCTATATCCGCTACTATTCCCAGGCCAAGGTGGCCCAGGACCGGCGGGAGATGGCCAAGCTCAACGGCATGTTCCTGGTGACGCTGTCGCTGCTGGGTCTGGTACTGCTGGCCTTGGGCTTCTTCCTGGCAGCGCACCCGCAGATGGTGTTCGGCACCAAGTGGGCCCCGGAGGAGCTGGCTCTGGGTGCAAAGCTGCTGCGGATCATGACCGTCAACGCAGCGCTTTCTTTCCCGTTCAGTGTGTTCGAGTCCCATGTGAATATCCATGAGCGCTACCTGTTCCTGAAGGCTGTCACCATGGCCAAGTCCGTGCTGAGCCCGCTGATCTCCATTCCCCTGCTGCTGCTGGGGTTTCGCTCTCCGACCATCGCCACGCTGTCGTTGGTGCTGACCATTGTGTGCGGCCTGACCTATATGTTCTATTGTCTCACGGTGCTGAAAATGCCGATGTCCTTCCGGACCTACGACCTGCCGCTGATGAAGAACATGATGGGCTTCACGTTCTACATTTTCCTGGCGGTGGTGGTGGACCAGCTGAACTATGGCATCGGCACCCTGATGACCACCTGGATCCATGGTGCGGAGCTGTCCGGCGTATACTACAGCGCTAACCAGCTGAACGTATATTACCTATCCTTCGCCATGGCCATCTCCAACGTTCTGATCCCACGGGTCCACCGGATGGTGGCCGAGGGTGACTCCACCCGGGAGCTGACCAAGCTGATGACCAAGGCCGGGCGTTTGCAGTTTATTATGCTGATGGCGGTGTTTCTGGGCTTTGTGGCAGTGGGACGCCCCTTTGTGATCCTGTGGGCCGGCGGCAAGGAGCAGTTTTCCGTGGACTATCCCGTGGCCCTGCTGCTGTTTGCCAGCACCATTGTTTCCGCCATTCAATTTGTAGGGCTGGAGATCCTCCGGGCCAAGAACATGCATCGCTTCCGGGCCTGGGTCTATCTGGGTGCCGCCGCCGTCAACGTCGGGCTGATGATTCCTCTGTGCAAATACGGCGGGCTCATTGGTGTGGCGGGTTCCATTCTGTTTGTGACCGTGGTGGGGAATGTGCTTCCCATCAACTGGTATTTCCGCAGGCATGTGGGGCTGGATATCCGGTGGTTCTGGAGCCACATTGCACGGCTGCTGCCGTCTATGGTGGTGCCTGCCGTTGCGGCGGTGCTCATCGCTGTGCTGGTCCCGGTATCGGGATATCTGGACATTTTGATCTGGGGCTGCGTATTTGTGGTTGTGTACGCCGTCAGCCTATGGCTGTTCGGCATGAATCGCTATGAGCGCGGCATCGTCACCGGTGTTCTGGGCAAATTCCGCCGCAGGCGCCGCAGAAGAAGATAAACTGACAGGGGCGAAAATCGCCCCTGTCAGTTTATCTTCAAAACAGTTCTTTCTTCTGCCGTGTCATGGCCGTCCGTTCTACTATTCGGTTTCGTCCGGTAATAGAACATTCGGGTGGTATATTTACAGTTCGTTTCCCTCGTCCGGCTGCTGCACCAGCACCGCCTCCGCCCCTGGCCCGTCGGTGAAGTCCAGCTGCACCACGGCCTGGGCGGTGTTCACGGAGCAGCTGACGCACTTGCCCCGCTCCCGGGCCGCGGCGTCGCACCGGGTCAGCAGGTCCGTCAGGAGCTCCCGGTTCAAACCGCCGCCCCGCCAGTGGAACACGAAGTGCGCCTTCTTTTTCCGCAGGGCCTGCCTGGCGCGGCTTTCCACGTCCTCCGGCTTGGTGAAGGACAGGGCCCGGTAGTAGTACCCCTTGTCCGCCGTACAGGGCGGCAGGGGCAGCACCAGAGCTTCGTGGTCCCGGAATATGTGCCTGTCGTCCAGGTTGAAATAATCGTACCGGGGGACGCCCCGCTGGAGGGAATTGTCAAAGGTGGCGTCCAGATGATAGCGCTGGCCCTCCACCGTCACCACGTTCCAGGTATGGCGGTATTTTACGCCCCGCTCTGGGGCCGCCTCGCTGAGGGCCACGATGCACGGCAGTCCCACGGCGTCGCACAGGGCCTTCACGGTTTTGGCGATGCCCTCGCACACGCCGACCCCTTGGGTCAGAGGCCCGATGATCTCGTGGGAATACGGCTTTTTCAGCTTATCATACCGGACGTTTTCCAGAATAAACCCGTGGACGGCCAGCTCCTTCTCCCGGTCGGTCTTTCCCGCCAGGGGGCGGACCAAACGGTCCAGCCGGGCGGCGACCGCCTGCCGGTGCTGGCGGACCTTGCTCTTATCGAACAGATACTCCGGCAGCAGCTCCACATGGTCTGCCCCGGGCATCCAGCGATACTGAAACCCGGTGACGTAAAACAGCAGCGGCGTGTCCAGCTTCAGCCGCAGGTAGATGTCCGACAGCTCCTGGCCGGTGAGCTTCGGCACCCGGATCCCCGGGGCCAGGGCCTCCATACCCGTCCGCATGGCGTCGTACACCGCTCGCTTTTCCCGGTCCAGCTGCCGGTAATAGTACCCGGCCATCAACGGTATGCGTGGGGCAGCAGCTGCCGCACCTGCCGGGCCAGGGCGTCAAACTGGTCGCAGGACAGAGCCTGTGCCCCGTCGGACAGGGCGCAGGCCGGACGGTCGTGGACCTCCACCATCAGCCCGTCGGCTCCGGCGGCCGCGGCGGCCAGGGCCAGAGGGGCCACCAGCTCCGCCCGTCCGGCGGCGTGGCTTGGGTCCACGATCACAGGCAGGTGCGACAGTCTTTTCAGCACCGGAATGGCTGCGATATCCAGGGTGGCCCGGCTGTCCGTCTCAAAGGTCCGGATGCCCCGCTCACACAGAATGACCTGGGAATTGCCTCCGGCCAGAATGTACTCCGCCGCCTGCAAAAGCTCCGTCACGGTGGCGGACATGCCCCGCTTCAGCAGCACCGGCTTCCGCACCTGGCCCAGGGCCTGGAGCAGGGGAAAATTCTGCATATTCCGGGCACCCACCTGCAGGACGTCCACGTCTGCCAGGTCGTCCAGCTGCCGGGGGTCGGTGATCTCCGTCACCACAGGCAGGCCCGCCTCCTGACCGGCGTCCACCAGCAGGGGGATGCCCGCCTGACCCAGCCCCTGGAAGGAGTAGGGGGATGTCCGGGGCTTGAATACGCCTCCTCGCAGCAGCTGGGCCCCGGCGGCCTTCACCCGCCGGGCCACGCCGGCCATCTGCACCTGGGACTCCACAGCGCAGGGCCCTGCGATGAGGCAGAACTCCGCACCGATCCGCGCACTGCCCACCTCCACCACAGTGTTTTCCGGATGGGCAGCCCGTCCCGCCAGCCGGTAGGGCGGCGTAATGCGCCGCACATCCAGCACATAGGGAAGGGCCAGCAGCCCCTCCGGGTCCAGCCGCCAGGTATCTCCCACCAACGTCAGCACATCGGCGTCCTGGCCCGGGGTGCGGCCTATGCGCACCCCCTGATTCATCAGGCGCACTGCCAGCTGCCGCATGGCGGGCTCCTGGGTATCCTTTCGGATGACAACGATCATATATACCTCCGTGCGGCCATGCCGCCATATATTCCTGTTTATTGTACCGCAATGCGGACCGATTTGCAAGCCGGTGGTAAAAAGAGCGCCGCTGCCGATGAAACGCATGGCGTTGACCGGGTTGTATATACAGAGGTGGAAAAACTGCACAGTTTTTGTGAAAAATAGTCCCGTTTTACTTGACAGTTTTGACAGAATAATCTATAATTCGGATATAAACGCAAATATAGATATATGGGGGGCTGCGATGGGCTGATTATCATACAGCAATCGTCTGCCAGTCCATAAACAAACGAACACAGGAGGTATGATATGAAGAAGCTGACCAAATTGCTCTGTGCCGCGCTGGTGTGGGCTTTGCTCCTGGGCGCTGCCGTCTCCTGCGCCAAGCAGCCGGACAGCCCGGTACAGGACCCGCCCCAGCAGGAGGAACCCCAGCCTGCCCCGGAGCTGAAGATCGCCGTGGACAGCGATCCGGCCCGTTCCGCCGTCATCCACTGGTTTTATTCGGAGGAGGGGCAGGCCCTGTTCGGGGACACGGATCCGGACGACGTGATCTTCTCGGTGGACCCCCGGGATATCGCCCAGGAGCTGAAGCTGGGGAACTATGACGCCGCCGTGTGCGCCCCCGATCAGAAGGCCCTGCAGCTGCTGGGCGGCTATGAGTCCATGCCCCTGCTCAAGGACGCCGTGATCTTTGTCCACGGCAACATCGGGCAGGAGGATGCGGACTATAACCTGTCCTCGGAGACCCTCCGCGGCATATACGCCGGCACCGCTCCCCTTTTCTGGGATGAGGCACAGAATCAGCCGCTGATTCCCGCCTATGGCTATGCCAGCGATGCCCAGGACCCCCTGTGGCAGCTGATGTCGATGCAGTTCGGCTTCACCGCCGACGCGCCGGATATCCTCACGACGGGGACATGGGACAACCCTGTGTGGGCCACTGTTGAGACCGGGCGGGTGGGATCGCCGCTGTTCCCCCTGCATTATAACTGGCTGTTCGGTGAGGCGGGAATCAACGGGTCGGTGATCTCTGTGGACGGCGTGCGGCCCACAGACGCGACGCTGGCGGACGGGTCCTATCCCTTCACCCTGTCCTACTACGGCCTGTATTGGCCCAGCCATCCCCAGGCCCGGCAGATCGCCGCGATCTTACAGGGCGTGCAGGCAAGCAGTGCCCGGTAAAAAGCCAACCCATACGGGGCGCGACGCTACCAAGGAGGCCACTGGCATCAAGCACGAGATTTCAATCCACGCGCCCCATACGGGGCGCGACTGTTGCATTCTGGGCTGACATGTTGTACTTGCAGTATTTCAATCCACGCGCCCCATACGGGGCGCGACTCACGGAAATACTGCTGCCCGAAGTGACCGCCAAGATTTCAATCCACGCGCCCCATACGGGGCGCGACCAGTATTCGTGACCGTGTCCGCACGAACCTACGAAATTTCAATCCACGCGCCCCATACGGGGCGCGACACGTTACCTGGGCAGATATCCGGCAGATGCTCAAAATTTCAATCCACGCGCCCCATACGGGGCGCGACCATACTGCGGACCAACAGCAACAGCCTGAGCAGCTGATTTCAATCCACGCGCCCCATACGGGGCGCGACCGTTTCTGTGTGGATACGGGCCGGGAAAACAGCAAATTTCAATCCACGCGCCCCATACGGGGCGCGACGGTATGCAATATTTGTCCTATTTGGGGGTATAGGTATTTCAATCCACGCGCCCCATACGGGGCGCGACAATATGGATCATTATGATAAGCGCCAGCTCGATATTTCAATCCACGCGCCCCATACGGGGCACGACACTTCTTGTTTTGATCTTCTTTTTGATCTTCTTCCATTTCAATCCACGCGCCCCATACGGGGCACGACATAGGTCATCACGGCATTGACAACCTCACCCAGCATTTCAATCCACGCGCCCCATACGGGGCACGACCTTGGTAAGCATGAAGTGTTGCGGTATGTGCCTATATTTCAATCCACGCGCCCCATACGGGGCACGACCGTGGCCAGTCCGGCTATACTCGCGTGTATGATATTTCAATCCACGCGCCCCATACGGGGCACGACGGCCATCTGTTGGGCTCTTTGAAAAAGAGGGTTGCCCTATTTCAATCCACGCGCCCCATACGGGGCACGACTTAAGCAGCGCACCCATAGCAGTTACCTCAGTCGTATTTCAATCCACGCGCCCCATACGGGGCACGACGATGCTCAAAGAGTACGGCGTTGAGACGGCGCTGATTTCAATCCACGCGCCCCATACGGGGCACGACGCGGAAATATTGGACGCGTAGCGCTCGGAGACGAAATTTCAATCCACGCGCCCCATACGGGGCACGACGCGCAACCCTCGCAAGGGTATCTGGTAACAAAAATGATTTCAATCCACGCGCCCCATACGGGGCACGACTTAGAATCATGGACGGATGCGGATTCAGCGAGAATTTCAATCCACGCGCCCCATACGGGGCACGACATAACGGGCATTTTCTTTCAGTTCTCCGATTTTATTTCAATCCACGCGCCCCATACGGGGCACGACTCCACCAAAACCACTGTACTGAGGGTTTTTAATGTAATTTCAATCCACGCGCCCCATACGGGGCACGACTTGATGGGTTCAGTATCTTCAATGTTTTGATAAAATTTCAATCCACGCGCCCCATACGGGGCACGACTGAAGAAATCCGTGGTACACAACCACTCATATGGATTTCAATCCACGCGCCCCATACGGGGCACGACTTGACGATATGATGAATCATAAACGACACAAACAGATTTCAATCCACGCGCCCCATACGGGGCACGACGAGAATGCTACCAATACCGGGATGGGGTGTATGTAATTTCAATCCACGCGCCCCATACGGGGCACGACTCTTCACCGCAGCATTTCATACCGTAGGTATGAAATTTCAATCCACGCGCCCCATACGGGGCACGACTTCTTTGAAACAAGCGTATAATCATGATTGTAAAGAATTTCAATCCACGCGCCCCATACGGGGCACGACAGCAAAAATGCATAATTTATGTTCTGCATTTTTGCAACAACAGACAATCAAAGCATAAAAACCAACAGGAAACGTCGTCTGTCAGAACGTTTTTCTGATAAATCCAGGACCTCAACTTGCAAAAGTAGGTGCGAACCTTCCTGACGCGTTCTGTTCGCTTCTCCTTCGCACTAGATCATCAGTGTGTCCTCTGGCAGATACGATTGCTTGCAGCCGAAATGCTCGATCTTCTTTTCATACTGCTTCCCTAAATAGTAAAATCGCAGACTATCCCGCTGGGGATCCATAATCTTACAAAGGGTATTTTGCAGACTGCGGCACTGTGCGGTGTCCAGCAAGCATTCAAATACAGAATTCTGCACTCTTTGCCCGTAATTAACGCACTGCCTGGCGATTTGCCGCAGGCGTTTGCGTCCGGCGGCGTCCTCTGTATTTACATCATAGGTGATCAATACCAGCATAGCCCCTCACTTCCATAAAAACGGCGGATAGTCGTCCAAATCGCCCCGCAGATACCTTGCCAACAAGAGACTCTGCACATAAGGAACCAGACCCCAAGGAAGCTTTTCCTCCAGAAAAGGATGGGTGATCGTCTCCCTTTTGCGCTCCTGCCATTTATGCAAAAAGCTTTTACGTCCTGTGTCCGACAGAAATACCGCACCGCTTTCCCGAAAATCGAAATCCTCTGGCTTAATGATGCGATTATTGACCATCGTCAGCACAAAACGATCCGCAAAGCAAGGACGCAGTTCCTCCATCAGATCCAGCGCAAGGGATTCACGTCCCGGGCGGTCACGGTGCAGAAAACCCACATAGGCATCCAGGCCGACACATTCCAAGGCGGAAGCACAGTCGTGGGCCAGAAGGCTGTACGCAAAGGACAGCATGGCATTGAAAGCGTCCAGCGGCGGCCGGCGGCTGCGCTCACGGAAAAAGAAGGTATCCTTTCCCTGCAGGATCATGTCGTCAAGAACTCTGAAATAGGCAGTGGCGCCGGCGCCCTCCAACCCCCGGAGACTGTCCAGCGAGGTTTCTGCCGTGATCTGCGGCAAAAGCCCCTGCAGCTGCTGGGACACCGCTGTAAAGCGGCCGCTGTCAATTCGCATGGCATGATCCCTTCGGGTGCGATCCACACTCCAGCGGGCGTTATAGACCTTGCCCAGAATCATCATTCGGGCCACGCGGCAGCTTTCAGAGGGATCGTCGGCAACCCGATACTGCGTCCGCCGCAACAGCACATTGCCCTGCATTTGTCCGGAGACACGGGCAAGGAATTGCCCTCTCTGGGTACAAAACGCCAGCCCGATTTCCCGCTTGGCGCAAGCGCCCATCAGTGCCGGTGAAGCACCGGAATAGGAAAAGGTCACGATGCTTTGCAGCGTGTGCAGCGGATAGCGGGCAACGGCTTCCCCACCCCGGTTGGCCACCACATTTTCACCGTCCAGCGAGAGGTACACATCCTCTGATGTAACGAACAATGTGTTCAAAAGCTGTCTCATGGCGTCTCCTCCAGATGATCCCGCAGATAGTCCGCAACAGATTGCTTCCGCATCAGCTTCGGCAGGCAAAGCTCCTTGAGAGAGCAGGCGCTGCAGGCTTTTGTCGGCTTGACCTTCGGCGTCCAGCCACGCTCATACAGAGCATGCATCTCCTCAAGAAGCGTCCTGACCTCCTGCCGCAGCTCCGGCGTGAATTCCACCTCTGTACGACGGTGCGTCTCGCCGTAGTACAGCGCGCCGGTCGGGATCTGGCAGCAGAGCATTTCCTCCAGACACACAGCCTGTCCGCAAAGCTGCAAGGCGTCCGTGGTATCCTGCTTGGGCTTGCCGCGCTTGTATTCCACCGGATAGGGCTGCCAAAGGCCATCCCTCCCTTTCAGCGGAATCCCCACGCCGCTGCGGTGGAATTCCAGCACGTCACAGGCACCGGAAACCCCTAAGGTCGGGGAGAATATCCGCATATCCCGCGTAATGAGCAGGTCGCCGCGGCTCTCGGTGAAGTCCTTATCGTGGGCCCGCTCGTGGAGGATCGCACCGTCTGTGGTACGGTAATTCTCCGCCCATTGATTTTCGATATGGATCAGCGCCCATTGTCTGCGGCAGAATTTGAAGTGCTGCAAACCGGAGAGCTGAAGAAAGCGCTCCTCCGGATAGATCACCCCAGCCGTGTGCAGGTAACGCCGGCGGGGAGAGCCGCCTCGTCCACCGTAACGGTGTAGTCTTCATAGCTTCTGGGGGCGGTAACGTTGTCCTTATGAGCTGCCTTCACCAGATCAAACAGCTTATGGGCCGGAGCGCAGCCCAACTCGGAATCATGCTTGAACACAATCAGCTCACGCACAGCCATCTTGCCGCGGGCGGCAGAGTGGTCATTTTCAAACATATTCAGGATGGCTGTCCACAGCAGGTTCAGGTCATCCTCGGAGAATCCGGTAGTCTTGCGGGCCAGGTTGGCGGAGATATATCCCTCCACCCGGTACAGGCCGTAGGGTACAATGTACTTGCGGCCCATTTCGGTGCCCTTCTTCTCCGCGTCCGCCTCCGTGGTGATGGCCACACGGGTGATAGTGACCTCCTGGGGCATGATGGGATCAACGCTGCGGGCAAAACCCAACTGCACTGGTCCGCGCACCTGTCCGCAGTTCAGCGCACCCTTGACGAAGGTGGTCATGACTGCGCCGAAGGTGCGGATATCGTAGAAATTCCGGCACATAAAGTCCCGCAGCTTTTCGTCCAGATGCTCGTCCTTCTTCTTGGCATCCTTCAGCTTGTCCGCGTCCACGCCCACAAAGGCGCAGGCTTCCTTGTCGCTGGTGTTCAGCGGTACGCCGTCCTTGATGTAGATGCGATAGCCCGTCTCCCCTTCCTTTGCCATCTCCACATAGTTGCGGATCTTTCGCTTCAGGCAGACGTCCGTCACCAGCCCGTAGCCGGTCTCTGGGTCTATACGGGGCATGTTGCCCGCGTCGGGGTCACCGTTGGGATTTCCGTTCTCCACATCGAAAAACGCCACAAATTCATACCGGTTCTTGATAGGCTCAGACATTTTCATTCTCCTCCTTTTTCGTATACCGCTTCTGTGTCTGGTGATAGTAGCCAAGGTCGAAGGAGCCCTGCTGGGCCAGCGTCATACGGGCAGGATAGCTCTCGCCCAGCAATCCCTTCAACACACTGACCTGTTTATCGAAATAGACTCTCTGTCCGGGCTCCAGCTTCCGCAGATGCTTCTGATAGAGATTGTTCAGCACCGGGAAGATGCTGGCAGGCATGGTCGCTGCCGAGTTGAAATACTTGTCCTTGATGGTCGCGTTGATACCGGGATTTGCCGCCTGCTGCGCCGATTCATAAACGGAGAACAACCGGCCCAGCGTGTAAGGAATGTTGGTGCTGGCTTCGTTGAGACTCACAGTCAAAACCTCCTTTGGACAGTCCGTATGTGGATTTTTCAGATAATACGCCTTGATGATGGCCGCGCGGCCCCATGTGATGTTCCGCTCCGCACGAATACGGAGCATGACAGCCTCCAGCAGCGACGCCGGATACAGCCCGCCGGAAAAGATGGCCCGTGCCGTGGCTCCTGCCATGGCCGGTGAAGGAGACTTATCCTTGGAATTCGGATTCACCGTTTCCCGCAGCAGCGCCCACAGAGGCAGCACACCGGGCTTAGCGTCTGCAGGCCTCACGATCTCCAGCCGCTCATAGTGGGCATTGACGTTCTGTATCAGCCTGCCGAAGCTGTCCCGCAGAAAGAATCGGACAGAGAGCCGGGCCGCGTTAGGCGCCAGCCCCAGAATGTAAAAGGTGCGGTCCGGATCCACGCCCAGGTCCGTGCTCGGCAGACCCTTTGCCAGATTTTTTAAGGCAGCCTGCAGATCCTTTTCCGATAAGCCTGATGGCATATTGCCGGACATGAACGCCATAAACAGATCAGGATAAGCAGGCTCTGCGCCCTCTGCCCAACAGACAATGGTGGTATCGCCGATGACCTGCACATTGTTCCTTTTCGCCAGCAGATGGTTCAAGGCGGCAGTGTAGGCAAATGCGGCATACTTGCCTACCGGTGCGTTGTAGCTTTGCTCCCGCCCATAAGAGCAAAAGGCGTGCGCATTGAACGCCACCAGCGTTGCGCCGCTGGACTGGGCATCCCGTACACCCTTGATGGTGGGATGGGTGGCGGCAATCTCATCCTCGCGGCCTGTGACAAGGCACTGCATCCGCACGGCGTCCTCGCCTGCGCCGTCCCGATACCGCTGCCACGCCTCGCGGATGGCGGTATCCTCATATGAATAGCGGCCGTCCACCCGAAGCAGCAGATTCCCGCCTGCGGTAACTGCCTCATACTGTCCGGACAAGGCGGGATGTTCCATCGCTTTTTCCGGCTGCCAGGTGTCGAAGAACGTCAGGATTGCCTTGGCAACGGGCGAATCCACGCCATCCAATACGGTATGGTGCAGACTTGCGGCAGCGCGAAAGCAATCCTGGCTGCGCTTCGGCTTTCCCTTTTGGTCAACGCCCAGCAGATAGGTTGAGTTGTCCCACAGGAAGTTGGAAGCAATGCCAACGGTACGCTTTACCGGTGCAGGTAGATTTCTGATAGTCTGCGGCATCTGCGCCTTTCCGTTTTCGGATGGCTGTTGAATATTGATTATTTGCGTCACCTGTCCATCTTTATCCAGACACAGGGCGAAGCTGATCTTTGCCGGGCTCCATCCGGGAGCGGCGATCTCGCCGCGATGGAGGAGATCCTCGTAATACTGCGTCAGCGCTTGCAGAATCATTCCCTCACCTCCTCACTGTTCCATGGCGGCACAACCATCACGCCGTCCGTCAGACTGGCCCGGAAGAACCGGGGCGTGATGTTCCGGGGATCGGTGTAGTCCATATCCAGCAGGATCCAGCCCAGATCACGGACACCCTCCAGCTCCTTCGGACAGGGCGGCAGCTCCGTGCAGCGGCGAAAATGGGCCGGAAACTCCCTTGTGCCGAAATAGGGCATACTGTAGCACTGGCCCCGTTCCAGGCGACGCTTGATGATGTCCTGAAACTTTCCGGCGTTGTCGCCGGGAGCAGCGTTCTCCGTCAGGTCGAAATGGGCGTCAATCACATAGTGTACGTCCCGCAGCACCATGGCCGCCCGCTGCTGGATGCTTTCCGGCGTGGCTAAATACAGCTCTCCTTGCCCTTTCTCCATAACGGTTTTTACCTTGCGGGCGCTGATGGTATCCTTCACCTCGTTGCGGCGAATGTTGGTGAAGCGAATGGGGCTGCATACATGGATGCGGTCGATGCGCCATCGCAGACCGGGGTGCCAGTAAATACTTTCCAGCAGCCCGCGGGCTGCCGACGGCGTCATGGTATCGTAGCTCACATGCTCAACTTTGAACTCAGGCCGCGAAAAAAGCGCGTAATCGCCCCACACTTCCACTTGTATTGCCATAAGGTCACTCCTTTCGTTTATTATTTAAATAGATCATAAGCTATTCCTTCGGAAAAGTCAATACGCAAATTCATAATGTTGGGAAGTTAAATGAAAAAAATAAATGAGTTGACAGATCATGTTTTTTTTGGTATAGTCCCAACGTCACTGGATGCAGTGTGGATTGAAATATAATATTGGGCAGTTACCGTATCAGGCAGAAGGACGGGTAGGCCGTCCTTCTGCCATTTTTCAGATAAACTCCGCCTTGCCTGTCTCCGGCTCCAGAGACAGGCCCATGGTCTCGCTGTACAGCGTCAGATCTGTCAAAATGGCACTGTCCTCGTCCAATACGGGAACCTCCCGCGCCGTCAGCAGCGCACCTGCATTGTACAGCGCCTGATAATGCTTATCATATACAGAAACGGCATAACGGCCCAGCTTACGGTACAGGTCCCTGGAGCACTCGCCGTCCTGCAGACGCCGGAGTAAAGCCGTGCCTTCACCATAAGGAATGTAGATGGTATATGTATTCCGGTCGATGAGACGGAACTTCTCTGCTACTGTGCGGAACGGAAATTCACAGCCCCCGATTCCCTGCGTGAATGCCTCGATAACACCCTGCCGGTCCAGCGCATCGCCGCTCAGATCGCGCAGACTGCGAAAGTACCGAGTCATCGTCTCAGGCGCGGCAGGGTCGCGATCCTCTTTCAGCGCTTCTCTGGCTGCGCCGACGGCGGCCTGGAACAATTGCGGCGGCAGCTCAGTCCGCTCAAAAATCGTGACAAAGCTCTCGTCCGCAGGACGTTTTCCCTCACGGTTGCAGCGCCCTGCCGCCTGCATGACGGAATCCAGCCCCGCCAATTCCCGGTAGACGGCAGGAAAATCCACATCCACGCCCGCCTCGATCAGCGATGTGGATACCACCCGGCATGGTTCCCCCCTTCTTAACCGTTCTTTGATCTTATCAAGCAGCACCTGTCGTTGAGCGGGGACCATCAACGTGGACAGATGATAGCTGCCCTCCTGCGGCAGCAATGCGTATATGCTCTGGGCAGCCTTACGGCTGTTGACGATACAGAGGACTTGCCGCTGCTCACTCAGCCGCTCTGCCAGCACTTCGTCAGTCATCGTTCCGGAGTGTTGGAAGGTCACGCGGCGGAAGCGGTCATACAGTGCTGCCGTTTGCGGGCAGAGCTCTGTCACGGGACAGTCTGGCGCGTAGGTCCGCAGCAGGTCATCCAAAGATGGCTGCGTTGCCGTACAAAGCACCACCGTTGAGCAAAATTGCTCCGCCAGCGAAGCCATGGCAGCCACACAGGGCCGCAGATGCGCCAAAGGCAGCATCTGTGCCTCGTCGAAAATAATGACGCTGTTGGCAAGGTTGTGCAGCTTGCGGCACCGGGAGGAACGGGCGGCGTACATGGACTCAAAGAACTGCACCGCCGTGGTGACCACCACAGGCATGTCCCAATTCTCCGTGGCCAGCGCTTTCCGGACGGCCTCCGGCGGCGCGCCGTCGGAGAGATCAAACTGCACGCCGGAATGGTGCTCCAGCACATTGCCGCTCCCCAGAATATCCCGGAACACCCGGGCATTCTGGTCGATGATGGAGGTATATGGGATGACGTAAATCACCCGCTGCATCCCATGTTCCGCCGCATGCCGCAGTGCAAAGGCCAGCGACGCCACCGTCTTTCCCCCACCGGTGGGGACGGTCAGTGTGTAAACGCCTTTTGGCTTACTTCCCGCCTCTATACAGGTATTCAGTATCTCGCAGCGCAGCCGATTCAACTCCGTCCTGGGCTGCTGCCACGGCTTGATATACGCTTGCAGCCGCGCCAGCAGCGCAGGGATATCATCGTATCCGCCCCGCCCGCGTTCACCGTTCATGAACCGCTCCGTATCCAGAAAATCGGCGTCCACCAGGCAGGAATAGAGCATTCGCGTCCAGAATGAAGCCTGTAGGGGATCCAACCCTTGCGCCGCCAGGACCGTCGGCGGAGGCAGCGCCGCGCCGCTTTCTCCGCAGCGCTCCAGATACCGTTCCTCGCGTCCCTTCAGCATCCGGCCATAGAATGTTCCATCAGCCTTCCGGGCTGTCCGCATATTGCCGAAGTCCGGCAGTCCGCCGTGATGTCCCGCCACGCATGCGGAAGCATAGCGGTTTCCCCGCATGGCGCAGGCCATCGCACCCGCTGTGGCGTGGTCAACTGCGGGTCCGTCGTTCAGCAGATGATCCTGAAAGGCATCCGTGCATTTACCGATGTCGTGGGACAGTCCCGCCAGTTCTCCGTCGGCTTCCGCTCCGAATGCCGCCGCGAATTCGCGGCACAGTTCAGCCGTTCCCGTCAGGTGCTGGGCAACCGTCTGATACTCTTTGCGGCCATTCGCATTTTCCCGGACATGTGCGTAATACTGCAAATCCATCACCCTTTCATGGACATTTCTCTCTCAAAATAACAAAAAAACAGCCCTGCGGAAAGCACAGGGCTGTTGGATAGCGCGGCTGGTAATTGGCCCTGTCGCAGTTTCTATCGCATACATTATATATCTGTCTGCGGATAAAGTCAAACAAAATACGCCATTATAGAGGATTTTTCGCTGTGAGCCCCCGATTGTACATGCGGCGGCTCTGTTTTCAACCTTTCCGCACTCCTTCCGTAGTCAATTCCCGATAGGTTTTCATGATGATAACTGCTGAGATGATAAAAGCATTATACTGCCCCCTTGCGCAGACTTTTGATCCTGTGCAAGGGGGCAGTTACTCTTGTTTATCGGCTTGACTTGCGCTGCCTTCAGCGACCGGCAGACTCCTCGGCGATCTTTTTGGTGACTTCCTCGTCGGAGAGGTAGGCGCTGGGAGCAGGCTCCACGCCGCGGGCCCACTCAATCCAGTTGACCACATAGAAGGACACAGTGCTGACCAGGCAGCCCGCCACCACGGGCATCAGGAACATCCAGGTGCCGCCGCCGCCCACGATCTGCCATACCACAAAGGCGACCGTACCGCAGATAATGGACACGACGCCGGAGTTCTTGGTGGCCTTGGGCACTGCCAGGCCCAGGCCATAGGCCGCGAAGGGGCCGGCGCAGCGGATACCGAAGGCGAAGGTGTTCATGGCCACGATGGACACGTTGGCCAGGGAGATCAGAATAGCCACCACAGCGGACAGCACATTGCAGGCGCGGGTGTAGAAAATGGTCTGCTTGTCCGTCAGCTTTTTCTTGCCGCCCAGGCCGGTGTACAGGTCGTTGATGATCATGGTAGACATGCACAGCAGGTTGGAGTCGGCAGAGGACATGGTGGCGCAGATAATGGCGGCGGAGATCAGACCCGTCACCACGCCGGGCGCATAGTGGCCGGTGACGATCATCATGGCGTTGCTGCCGCTCACCGCCAGACCGGGCAGCTGATCCCGCAGAGCAAAGGCAGCCAGGCCCAGCAGCGTGGGGAAGATGGACATGGCAGCCATCAGGATGGCGGACAGGAAGGACGCGTTTCTGGCGGTCCTTTCATCCTTGGCCGTCTCGAAGCGGGAGACCATCTCAGGACCGGCCAGGAAGGTGCAGAAGTAGTTGAAGATATAGCCGATGATGGAGGCCCAGCCGATCTGGGTCAGATTCAGCTTCTCACCGGGCAGTGCGGCGGAAATGGCGTTCCAACCGCCGGCGTGGTTCAGCACAATGGGGGTGGCGATGGCCAGGCCCACCAGGATGATGCCGAATTGCAGCAGGTCGGAGATCTGGTCGGCGATCATGCCGCCCATGGTGGTATAGAGAATGATGACCACACCCGCGAAGATCAGGCACACGTTCAGGGGAATGGACGGAATCAGGGCGTTGATGACGCCGCCGGAAGCGGCGATCTGCGAGGAGGTCAGGCAGAACAGCGACAGCACGGACAGAATCGCCGTGAAGTTGCTGGAGAACTTGCCGAACCGACGGCCCACCACCTCGGGGATGGTCACGGCCATGGTTTTGCGGATCTTAGGTGCAAAATAGGACAGAGGAATCATGGCGATGGATGCCGCCAGGACGTACCAAACAGCGCTGCCGCCCCAGTCGCCGAAGGCCTTCTGGGCCAGGCCCGTGGTGCAGCCGCCGCCGATATTGTTGGCGGACAGGGAGAATGCTACCATGAACAGGCCCATGCGGCGGCCGGCCACCATGTAGTCCTTGGCATTCTTGATCTGGACCTTGCTGACAACGGCGCCCACAACCAGCATGCCCACCAGATAAGCAACAACAATAATCAGGGGCAGGATTTGAATTTCCATATGCATTTCTCCTTCTATATTTCCGGACCATACCGGGTACTTCACTACTTTATACAAAAAATGCACCGTATGCAACAAAAATCTTATCAATTTATGAACTTTCTGTGTCTTTCACAAAATATGTCCACTTTCCTGGCTCAAAATGCATAAAAACGCAGAGGTTTACATTTTTTCATTATAAATTGCAAATGATGCTGCCATATGCTGAGATTATATCAAAAAAATACCGGCCCCGCCATACGGGGCCGGTGAGCGATTATTGGGGAATGGTCTGGACAATACCGCGGGCACAGTCCACAGACACCAGGGTGCCGTCCTTCAGGCGGCGGGTAGCGTCGGAGGCGGCCACGATAACGGGTTTGTTCAGCAGCAGGCCCACCGTGGCCGTGTGGCAGTCGGCGCTGGCCTCCTCGCTGACAATGGCGGCGGCCTGGCGCAGCCAAGGCACCACATCGTTATTGGTGTAGGGTACCACCAGCACGTCACCGGGATGGAACTTCTCCGGAATCTCCTCCAGGGTCCGGCAGATGCACAGGGGACCGGAAGCGGTCTGGCTGCCGATGCCGATGGCGTTGACCAGGGCGCCGCCTACCTGGGCGATGCGGATCATATTGGTGGTGCCGGAAATGCCCACAGGAACACCGGCGGTGACCACCACCAGATCGCCGTGCTTTACCAGGCCCGCCTCCTGGGCGGACTGGATCGCCAGATCCACCAGCTGGTCCGTGCTGCTGGCCCGGGGCATGGTGATGGGTACCAGGCCCCAGTACAGGGCCATCTGGCGCTGGACCTGGGGGTCCAGCAGAAGGGCCACCACCGTGGCGGCGGGGCGGAAACGGCTGACCATCTGGGCAGTGATGCCCCGCTGGCTGACGGTGAGGATGGCATCGGCACCGATATCCTCCGCCGTGGTGCAGGCGGCGTGAGCCGTGGCGGCGGTGATGGACAGGCGGGTGCGCTTGGGCGTCTTTGCGGGACAGATACGCTCCACATTGCTCTCCGTCTTGCGGGCAATGGCATCCATAGTGCGGACGGCCTCCACCGGGTACTTCCCTGCCGCCGTTTCGCCGGAAAGCATAATGGCGCTGGTGCCGTCGTAAATGGCATTGGCCACATCGGTGATCTCCGCACGGGTGGGACGGGGGTTCTCGATCATGGAATCCAGCATCTGGGTGGCAGTGATCACAGGCTTTCCGGCGGCCACACACTGGGCAATGATGCTCTTTTGAATGGCGGGGATCTCCGTAAAGTCGATCTCCACGCCCATATCGCCCCGGGCCACCATGATACCGTCGGCCACGGACAGGATATCCACCAGGTTGCTGACGCCTTCCTGATTTTCGATCCTGGCAATGATGCGGATCTTGGAGTGGTTCTTATCCAGAATGTGCCGGATCTCCCGGACATCGGCGGCGGAACGGACAAAGCTGGCGGCAATGAAATCGAAGCCCTGGCGGATGCCAAAAAGAATATCCTCCCGGTCCCGCTGGCTCATGTACGGCATGGACAGGGATACGCCAGGGACGTTGACGCCCTTTTTGTCCTTCATAACGCCGTCATTTTCCACCCGGCAGCGAATCTCGCGGGCAGTGGTCTCCAGCACCGTCAGCCGTACCAGACCGTCATCCAGCAGGATGGTGTTGCCTGGCTTCACATCCTGGGGCAGATCGGCATAGGTAATGGAGCAGCGGGTCTCGTCCCCGGGAACATCGTCGGTAGTCAGAGTGAAGCTCTGGCCGGTTTTCAGGTGAACAGGGCCGTTCTGAAAGGTCCGCAGCCGCACCTCCGGCCCCTTGGTGTCCAGCATAGCGGCCACCGGCAGATGAAGCTCCTCCCGCAGAGCTGTCAGCGCCTCCAGACGGCGCTGGTGCTCGTCATAGCTGCCGTGGGAAAAGTTGAACCGGGCCACGTTCATCCCCGCCTGAATCATCTGCCGCAGAACGCCCTGGCCATCAGTGGCCGGGCCCAGGGTGCATACGATTTTTGTCTTTCTCATAGTTTTCCCTTCCCTCTTTGTGTGGAAAATCAGAAAATACGCCCCCCTGCGGGCCGGTGGGGTACACAGGGGGGCGCGGATGGTTCTGCTCTTAGAATGCCTTGCCGTCGCAGCCCAGAACGTCCACGATCTTGTGGGTCACCAGCTCCTTGATGGCCTGGCGTGCGGGCTTCAGATACTGACGGGGGTCAAAGTCTGCCGGATGCAGGGCAAAGTGCTCCCGGATGGAGGCGGTCATGGCCAGACGCAGGTCGGAGTCGATGTTGATCTTGCACACGGACAGAGACGCGGCCTTGCGCAGCTGATCCTCAGGCACGCCGATGGCGCCGGGCATATTGCCGCCGTACTGGTTCACCTTGGCCACCAGATCCTGGGGAACGGAAGAAGAACCGTGCAGCACAATGGGGAAGCCGGGCAGACGGCGGGAGACCTCCTCCAGCACGTCAAAGCGCAGCTGGGGCTTGGTGCCGGGCTTGAACTTGTATGCGCCGTGACTGGTGCCGATGGCGATGGCCAGAGAGTCGCAGCCGGTCTTGGACACAAACTCCTCCACCTCCTCGGGGCGGGTATAGGAGGAATCCTCGGCGGACACGTTGACTTCATCCTCGATGCCGGCCAGGGTACCCAGCTCGGCCTCCACCACCACGCCGTGGTCGTGAGCATATTCCACCACCTGGCGGGTCAGGGCAATGTTCTCGGCGAAGGGCTTGGAGGAGGCGTCGATCATCACGGAGGTGAAGCCGTCCTCGATGCAGGACTTGCACAGCTCAAAGCTGTCGCCGTGGTCCAGATGCAGCACAATGGGCAGGCCCGTCTCAATAACGGCGGCCTCCACCAGCTTCTTCAGATAGGTGCGGTTGGCATAGGCGCGCGCGCCCTTGGACACCTGCAGGATCAGGGGGGCCTTCAGCTCAGCGGCGGCCTCGGTAATCCCCTGAATGATCTCCATGTTGTTGACGTTGAAGGCACCGATGGCGTAACCGCCGTTGTAAGCCTTCTCGAACATTTCCTTGGAAGTAACCAGTGGCATAATAAATCGCTCCTTTTGAAAAATTGGTCTTGACTTGTATGGAATGATTGGGATATGATGTATATATGTATTGTACCACATTTTTTTCTTTTTGCAAGCCCCAACGGTTTACTTTATCCATCCTCTGTGATAAAATATTCCGCATGGCAAGAAAAATCTACTGGGAGGTAGTCAATCATGAAAGAATTAAAGGGTGCCTGTATCATCGGTCAGTCCGGTGGGCCTACGTCTGTGATCAACGCCAGCGCTTACGGCGTCATTGACACGGCCCTGAAATCCGGCGTCATCACTCAGGTGCTGGGCGCGGAGCACGGCATCAAGGGCGTTCTCAGCGATCGCCTGTTCGACATGGGTCTGGAGGATCCCGAGGAACTGCGTCTGCTGAAGTACACCCCCTCCTCCGCCCTGGGCTCCTGCCGCTACAAGATTGCGGACCCCGAGGTGGACGATACCGATTATCGCCGCATCCTGGAGGTGTTCAAGAAGCACAACGTCCGCTACTTCTTCTATAACGGCGGCAACGACTCCATGGATACCTGCAATAAGATCAATCAGTACATGCAGTCCGTGGGCTACGAGTGCCGGGTCATGGGTGTACCCAAGACCATCGACAACGATCTGTTCGGCACCGACCACTGCCCCGGCTTCGGCTCTGCCGCCAAGTATATCGCCACCTCCATGATGGAAGTAAACCTGGACGCCCATGTGTACGACACCGGTATGATCGTGGTGATGGAGATCATGGGCCGCCATGCCGGCTGGCTGGCCGCTTCCGCTGCCCTGGCCAGTGAATACGGCGCAGGCCCCGATCTGATCTATCTGCCCGAGGTGGACTTCAGCATGCCCAAGTTCATTGAGGATGTCAAGCGTGTATACGCCGAAAAGGGCTACTGCATCGTGGCTGTGTCCGAGGGTATCCACTATGAGGACGGCGGCTTTGTGTCCGAGGCCAAGGTGGCCGCTACCGACGGCTTCGGCCACGCCCAGCTGGGTGGCCTGGCTGCCATGCTGGCCCAGGTGGTCAAGGAGGAGACCGGCGCCAAGGTCCGCGGCATCGAGCTGAACCTGCTGCAGCGCTGCGGCGCACATCTGGCTTCCGAGACGGATATTGAGGAATCCTATATGGCCGGTAAAGCAGCCGTGGAAAATGCCATCAACGGCATCAACGGCCGCATGATCGGCTTCGAGCGCGGTGTCCGGGACGGCAAGTACGCCTGCAAGACCAAGCTGATCCCCCTGATGGAGGTTGCCAACACCGAGAAGAAGCTGCCCCGCAGCTGGATCAACGAAGAAGGCAACGGCGTAAACCACCAGTTTGTGGAATACGCGCTGCCCCTGATCCAGGGTGAACCGGACCTGCCCAAGGTGGACTCCCTGCCTCGCTTCGCCCATCTGAAGAAGATTCTGGCAAAATAAAAATACGCTGAAAAATCCGTCTCCGGCCACAAGCCGGAGGCGGATTTTTTCGTTTCAGTGTGTAAAGATATTTTCCATTACAGCTTTGTCAAATGCGCACCTGCGGCCTTCAGCATGAGCTTTTTGGTGCCCACCCGGTCGAAGGCCACCTCCACCAGAGCATCTCCGCCCATGGGGCGCACGCTGAGTACCATCCCCTGGCCAAAGGCGCTGTGCCGGACACCGTCGCCGGGCTGCAATTGCAGCAGCGGAGCGGAGGACACCGCCGGACGCACCGGGTACTCCGGCTTAGGCATAGTCCGGGTCTCCGGCTGTGACGCATAGCGAGGCGTATCGCCGAAGTCGTCGTCCCACCGGGATGCGGGACGCGGCTCGGGCTTCCCCAGCCACTCCATATTCTCCTCCGGGATCTCCTTCAGGAATCGGGAGGGCATGCAGGGGGTAGTGCGGCCAAACAGCATCCGCTGACGGGCATTGGTCAGAGTCAGCTTCTCCTTGGCCCGGGTCATGGCCACATAACACAGCCGCCGCTCCTCCTCCATTTCCTCCGGCTCACCCATGGCGCGATTGCCCGGGAAAAGTCCGTCCTCCATGCCCACCACAAATACACTGGGAAACTCCAGACCTTTGGCGCTGTGCATGGTCATCAGAGTCACGCAGTTGTCTCCGGCCTCCTGGCCGTCCAGGTCAGTGTACAGAGCAACCTCGTCCAAAAAGCCCGACAGGGTGGGGTCCTCGGGATCGTTCTCCAGAAACGCCTGGATACTGGAGCTGAGCTCCTCTACGTTTTCCAGGCGACCCCGGCTCTCCGCATCCTCCTTTTCCTGGAGCATGGCTACATAGCCGCTGCGGCGGCACACATAATCATAAAACTCCACCAGGCCCATTTCATCCGACTGGCGGCGCATTTCGTCTATCATCGCTGTAAAGCTGATTAACTTGCCAGCAGCTGATTTCAATTGGGGATAGTCCCCTGCCCGGCGCAGGACCTCCATCAGCGTCAGGCCCCCCTCCGTGGCGATGGCCTGGGCCTTGTCCATGGTAGCCGCGCCGATCTTCCGGGCGGGAACATTGACGATGCGGCGCAGCCGCAGATCGTCGGCAGGGTTGTTGATGACGCACAGATATGCCAGCATATCCTTGACCTCGGCCCGGTCAAAGAACTTTGTGCCGCCAATGATCTTATAGGGCACACCATTGCGCTTGAAGGCATATTCCAGTGCGTTGGACTGGGCATTCATACGGTACAGCACGGCGTTTTCTTTCCAGTCCACGCCCCGTCGGTAGTTCATCATGATCTGTCCCACCACATAGTTGGCCTCATCCCCCTCGTTGAAGCAGGTTTTGACGGTGACCGCCTCCCCTGCGCCGTTCTCGGTCCACAGGGTCTTGCCTTTTCGGCCCACGTTGTGGCGGATCACGGCGTTGGCGGCATCCAGAATGTTCTGTGTGGAGCGGTAATTCTGCTCCAGACGGATGGTCCTGGCCCCGGCGTACTGCTTTTCAAAGCTGAGGATGTTCTCGATGTTGGCGCCCCGGAAACGGTAAATGCTCTGGTCGTCGTCACCCACCACGCAGATGTTCTTCCTTCCTCCGGCCAGAAGGCTGGCCAGCATATACTGCATGTGATTGGTATCCTGGTACTCGTCGATAAGGACGTAGCGGAACTTATTCCGGTAGTACTCCAGGGTCTGGCGGTCCGATTGCAGCAGCTCCACTGTGTGAAGGATGATGTCGTCAAAGTCCAGGGCGTTGGCGTCCCGCAGACGGCGGTTATAGGCAGCATAGACCCGGCCCATCCGTACCCGGCGCCAGTCCCCCCGCTGCTCCCACAGCTGGCTGAACTCCTCGGGCATCATCATGGCGTCCTTGGCATTGGAGATCACAGACAGTACCTCCCGCACCGAGAAGGTCTTTTCCTCCAGTCCCATCTCCTTGAGAATATCCTTGATGACCCGCTTGCTGTCGTCGGTATCGTAAATGGTAAAGCTTCGGTCAAAGCCGATCTTATCAATATCCCGACGCAGAATCCGGACGCAGGCAGAGTGGAATGTGGCGGCCCAGACGTCCCGGGCCTCCTCCCCCAGCATCCGCTCCAGCCGGTCCTTCAGTTCATTGGCGGCCTTGTTGGTGAAGGTGATGGCCAGTACCTCCCAGGGCCGGGCAGGCTCCACAGCGCACAGATACTGCATCAGCGGCCGCTGCTCCGGGTCCGGGGCGGCAGCGTACTGCTCCAGAAACTCCACCTCATCCTGGGAAATGGGCAGCGGTATCTCCTCCGTGTCACTGCCCCGGCCATAGCGCAGGAGGTTCGCTACCCGGTTGATCAGCACCGTGGTCTTGCCGGAGCCGGCTCCCGCCAGCAGCAGCAGCGGCCCCTCTGTCGTCAGCACACCCTCCAGCTGCCGGGGATTCAGGTGCGCATAATCTGTGGCAATGGCCCGTCGGCGGGCCGCAGCAAAGCGTTTTTCCAAGTCGTTCATGATGTTCCTTCCCCTGTCTTGTTTTCTCGTCCTCCATTTTAATACAAAATCCGCCGCCGGTCAACCGGCTGTCGAATTTTGTAGAATTTTTGTTCGATTTTACTTGACAAGAACGTTCGTTCGACTTATAATGCGAATAGAACAAATGTTTTGGAGGGCTTACCCATGACGACCTTTGGATTTATTATAATGCTGCTGGGCGCTGGTGCGTTTTCTGCGGGCGTGGTCCGTCTGGCGGACTGGATCGACCAGCCCCGTCCCCGCCGCCGCACCGCCTGAGGACATTGGCCATGGAACTGCTGGATAAGCTGGCCATCCTGGCCGATGCGGCTAAATATGATGCAGCCTGCACCTCCAGCGGCGTTCGCCGGGGCTCCCGCCCGGGTATGATCGGCAACACCACCTCCTCTGTAGCGGGTTGCTGCCACAGCTTTTCCGCCGACGGGCGATGTATCACCCTGCTGAAGGTTCTGATGACCAATCGCTGCGTGTATGACTGCAAATACTGTGTCAATCGCCGCTCTCACGACACACGGCGAGCCGCCTTTACGCCCCGGGAGCTGGCGGAACTGACCATTGAATTTTACCGGCGCAATTATATTGAGGGGCTGTTCCTCTCCTCTGGTGTGCTTCGCAGCCCGGACTACACAACCGAACAGATGATCGAATGTCTCCGGCTGCTGCGGCAGGAATACCGGTTCAACGGATATATCCACGCCAAAGCTATCCCCGGCACATCGCCGGAGCTGGTGCAGCAGCTGGGCCTCCTGGCGGACCGGCTCAGCGTGAATATCGAGCTCCCCTCCCAGGAGGGGCTGCAAACGTTGGCCCCGGATAAGAGCAAGCAGGCCATTCTGCGGCCCATGGCGCTGATTCGGGATCAGGCTGCCCAGAGCAAGGCAGAGCTGGTAAAGTACAAGCACGCTTCGGTCTTTGCCCCGGCGGGTCAGAGCACCCAGCTCATCGTGGGAGCCACCCGGGACACGGACCGGCACATCCTGCACCTGACGGAGTCTCTGTATCAGAAGTATCGTCTCAAACGCGTGTTCTACTCTGCTTATGTTCCGGTAGTGGAGAACACCCTGCTCCCGTCTCTGGATACCAAACCGCCCCTGCTGCGGGAACACCGGCTGTATCAAGCCGACTGGCTTCTGCGCTTTTACGGCTTCAGGGCCCAGGAGCTGCTGGATGAAGCCCATCCGGACTTCAATCCCCTGCTGGATCCCAAGTGTCACTGGGCCCTATGCCATCTGGAGCGGTTCCCGGTGGAAGTTCGCAAGGCAGAGCCGGAAACGCTGCTGCGGGTGCCGGGTATCGGCCCGATCAGCGCCCGTCGCATTGTCACCGCCCGGCGGCACGCCGTCCTGCGGATGGAGGACTTGCCCAAGCTGGGCGTAGTGCTGAAACGCGCACAGTTTTTCATCACCTGCGGCGGCCGCATGCGCACGGGGCTGCACTTCTCCGCCTCTACCCTTTCCCGGCAGCTGGAGGCTATGGAACGAGGTCAGCTCCCGGCAGAGGAATGCCAGCAGCTGTCGCTGTTTGATGCGGGATAAGGCCATGGAAGATGTGATTTTTCAATACGACGGAAGCTTTCAGGGCTTTCTGTGCTGCGTGTTCGACAGCTATTTCCATAAAGAATTCCCCATCGCCTTTTGCAGCGATGAGGAATGTGTTTCCCTGTATCCCGTGCGGGTGGTGATCACCCGGCAGGACCATAGCCAGCGGGTATATGCCAGTCTGGATCGTCTTTCCAAAACGGCGCTGCGGGTTCTGCGCCGAGCGTGGCTGACCTGCATGGAGGATAAGGAACTCCGTCTGTATGCCTTCATCCGTAAGCTCTATGACCAGGGCCCAGGATTTATGCACAGCAAGGCGGACGACGTGTACTATCCCATTGCCTGTGCCCTGCGGCATCTAAGCGGTGAGCTGGAAAAGCTCCGTGGCTTCGTACGGTTTTCAGACTACAACGGCGTTTTAGGCGGCGAAATCGAGCCCAAAAACCGGGTGCTTCCCCTGCTGGCTGGCCACTTTTGCAGCCGCATGGCCGGAGAGTCTTTTTTTCTGTATGACCGCACCCACGGCGAGCTGCTGCTGTACGCCAAGGGCCAGCGGCGCATTGTTCCGGTAGACCATCTGACGCTGGATCTGCCCAGTCGGGAAGAACTTCAATACCGTGCCTTGTGGAAAGAATTTTTCAACACTGTGTCCATCCGGGAGCGTATCAATCCTCGTTGCCAGAACACATTTCTTCCCAAGCGCTACCGTGGGACCATGACAGAGTTTCTGCCGACGGACTATGAGCAATTCAGTCGTCCAGCAGCTTCCGCAGATTTGCCAGCCCACGGCGCTCCAGCCGCGATACCTGCACCTGGGATACTCCCAAGATCCGGGCCGTCTGCTCCTGAGTCAGCCCCTTAAAAAAACGCAGCAGAATGGTCATCTTTTCCCGTTCCGGCAAAGCGTCGATGGCTTCCCGCAGGGCGATGCGCTCCACCATGCTTTCCTCCGGGCTGTCGGTACCCAAGGTAGATTCCAGGGTCAGTCCTTCCGCCGTTTCCTGCTGCAAGGATTCCGGCACACCGGTGGCCAGCTCCACACTGGCAATTTCCTCCGGTGTCAGGCCCGTCTCCTCCGACAGCTCCGACAGGCGCGGGTCCCGGCCCAACCGGTACCGCAGCCGCTCCCGGGCGGCGGACAGGGCCTGTCCCTTTTCGCGGATGCTGCGCCCTACCTTAATGGCTCCGTCGTCCCGCAGAAAACGCCGTATCTCCCCAGCGATTTTCGGAACGGCATAGGTGGAAAACTGCGTTCCATATGTGAGGTTAAACCCCTTTACAGCTTTGATAAATCCAATGCATCCCAGCTGATACAGATCATCCGTCTCTACCCCGCAGCCATAGTATCGCCGGACGATGCTCCAAATCAGCCCGGCATTCTCCTGCAGCACCTGCTCGCAGGCTGCGTCGTCGCCATTCTGGGCCCGATCCAGCAGGGCAAACAGCTTGCCGCTGCTCATCGACGGCCAGACAGCCGCGGTACAATGCGCTTGCGCATAGACACCACGGTTCCCTTTCCGGGAGTGGACTTCACCGTCAGCTTGTCCATGAAGCTCTCCATGATGGTAAAGCCCATGCCGCTGCGTTCCTCGCCGCCGGTGGTGAAAAGCGGCTGCCGAGCCTGCTGCACATTGTCGATGCCCCGGCCCCAATCCCGCACGGTCAGTTCCAATATGCCGCCCTCCAGAATGCGCAGCTTCATGACAATTTTCCCCAGCTTATCCGGATAGGCGTGAACGATGGCGTTGGTCACCGCCTCACTGACGGCGGTTCTGATATCCCCCACCTCGTCCAGCGTAGGATCCAGCTGCGCGGCAAAGGCTGCCGCGGCAGTCCGGGCGAAGGCCTCATTGGTGCTGCGGCTGAGAAACTCCAGCGTCACATAATTTTCCACTTTCATTATGTACACCCCTCCTTCTTATTCCAAGGTCACAAATCTGTCCAGCCCTGCTGCTTCCAGCACCTTTCTCGGCTGGGGCCCAGCATTCCGCAGGACTATGCTGCCGCCCAGCTCCCGCATGCGCTGCCTTGCCCGCATGACCACGGCAATGCCGGAGCTATCCATAAAGGTCACCCCAGACCAATCCAGCACCAGCCGCAGCGGCAGTGCCGACTCGATGGACCGCTCCAGTTGACCCGCGATCTCATGGGCTCCGTGGTGGTCTAGTTCCCCTTTCAGGATGATTTCCAGGCATCGTTCCTCCCGCCTGGTCACGATTTCCATACATGCTCACTCCTTTTCCGTCTGATCAAGACAATCCGGTTTGTCCAATATCTTTCCGAATCTAATCGCTATTCCCCGCAGGCACCATGACCCTCGAAGCCTTGCAGAAAAAATCACCGCAGATCAAATGATCTGCGGTGATTTTGAGCGCGTCAAATTTTTGCCGCGCTCTGACGCCTTTTCAGCGTCTCTGAAAAGGCGAAGGATTGAAAACGAAAGACACCCCTGATGGGTTTCTTTCGTAACTATCTTCCTTTCCGCTTCTGATGCCCCTGCGGGCCCCGGAAAGGTCATAAAATCACCGCAGATCAAATGATCTGCGGTGATTTTATCATATATGGCGTCTATTTTCTGTCGGAAGCCGCCGGGAGTGAAAAATCAGCCTCGCATTGCCTGGGCGGATTCCTCCAGCTTGACAATGAGGGCACGGGCCTTGTCGGCCTTTTCGCGCTCGGCATTGACCACCGCCTCCGGAGCCTTGGATACAAAGCTCTCGTTCTGGAGCTTCTTTTCAATGCGCTCCAGATTTTCCCTGGCCTTGGTGATCTCCTTGCCGATGCGCTCCAGCTCCTTCTCAATGTCCACCAACTCCGCCAGAGGCAGATACATGGTGGCATCGTGGGTGGACACCGTCACCATGCCGTTGAGGTCCTGGGGAGTCTGGGTTCCCACCTCCACCTCGCTGGCGTAGGCCAGACGGGTGATGAAGTCACGGCCGCCGACATAAATCTCGGGGGTCTGGCTGGTAATGATGATCTTTGCCTTCCGGGACGGAGGCACGTTCATCTCAGCCCGACGGGCACGGACAGCGGAAATGGCGTCCTTTACTGCCTCCATGGCCCGTTCCTCCGCAGCAAAATCAAACTCCTGACGATAAGTGGGCCACTGAGCACGAATCAGGTAGTCGCCCTCATGAGGCAGCGCCTGCCAGATTTCCTCGGTGATGAAGGGCATGAAGGGGTGCAGCAGCTCCAGCACCCGCAGCAGCACATAGCACAGCACGTTCTGGGCGGCCAGCTTGGCCTCCTCATCCTCGCCGTACAGGCGGGTCTTGGTCAGCTCGATATACCAGTCGCAGTAGGTGTCCCAGATAAAGTCATAGATCTTGGCGGAGGCCACACCCAACTCATAGGCCTCCATGTTGTCGGTAACCTCGCGGATCAGCGTGTTCAGCTTGCTGAGGACCCACTTGTCCTCCAGCTCCAGCTTCTCCGGCAGCTCCACCCGCTCGATGGTCAGATTCATCATCACATAGCGAGACGCATTCCAGATTTTATTGGCAAAGTTGCGCATTGCCTCGCACTTTTCCACGAAGAAGCGCATATCATTGCCGGGGCTGTTGCCAGTGATCAGGTTGAAGCGCAGAGCGTCGGCGCCGAACTTGTCCGCCATCTCCAGGGGGTCGATGCCGTTGCCCAGAGACTTGGACATTTTGCGGCCCTTGTCGTCCCGAACCAGGCCGTGGATCAGCACGGTCTTAAATGGTTCCTTCTTCATCTGCTCCATGCCGGAAAAGATCATGCGGGCCACCCAGAAGAAGATGATATCATAGCCGGTGACCAGCACAGAGGTGGGATACCAGTATTGCAGGTCTTTGGCGTCTTTGTCGGGCCAGCCCAGGGTGGAGAAGGGCCACAGAGCGGAGCTGAACCAGGTATCCAGCACATCCTCCTCCCGGGTCAGATGCGTGCTGCCGCACTTTTCACACTGGGTGGGGTCCTGACGGCTGACGTTGATATGGCCGCAGTCATCGCAGGTCCAGGCGGGGATCTGGTGGCCCCACCACAGCTGGCGGGAAATGCACCAATCGTGGACATTCTCCATCCAGTTGATATACGTCTTGGTAAAACGCTCGGGGACAAACTTGACCGTGCCGTCCTGCACCACGCGGATGGCCTCCTTGGCCAGGGGCGCCATCTTCACAAACCACTGAGCGGAGATCAGCGGCTCCACATCGTTGTGGCAGCGGTAGCAGGTGCCCACATTGTGGGAATAATCCTCGGTCTTGACCAGGTAACCCTGCTCCTCCAGGTCCTTGACGATGGCCTTGCGGCACTCGTAGCGGTCCATGCCGTTGTACTTGCCGCCGTTTTCGTTGATGGTGCCGTCGTCAGCGATGACACGGATGACCTCCAGATTATGGCGCAGACCCACCTCGAAGTCGTTGGGGTCGTGGGCGGGAGTCATCTTCACCGCGCCAGTACCAAAGCCGATCTCGCAGTATTCATCGCCCACAATGGGAATCTCACGGTTCATAATGGGCAGGATGCAGGTCTTGCCGATCAGATGCTTGAACTTCTCGTCCTCCGGGTTCACAGCCACACCGGTATCGCCCATCATGGTTTCCGGACGGGTGGTGGCTACCACGATGTCGCCGCTGCCGTCCGCCAGGGGGTAACGGATATACCACAGGTGGCCAGGCTTATCGGTATACTCCACCTCGGCGTCGGATAACGCCGTCAGGCAGTGGGGGCACCAGTTGATGATGCGGCTGCCCTTGTAAATGAGCCCCTTGTCATACAGTTCGCAGAACGTCTCCCGGACGGCACGGGAGCAACCCTCGTCCATAGTAAAGCGAGAGCGGTCCCAGTCACAGGAGGAACCCATCTTCTTCTGCTGCTCTACAATGCGGTTGCCGTACTTTTCCTTCCAGGCCCATACGCGCTCCAGGAACTTCTCCCGACCCAGGTCATAGCGGGTCAGTCCCTCCTGACGCAGGTTTTCCTCCACCTTGATCTGGGTGGCGATTCCGGCGTGGTCCGTACCGGGCAGCCACAGGGCCTCATATCCCTGCATCCGCTTGAAGCGAATAAGAATATCCTGCAGCGTGGCATCCATGGCGTGGCCCATGTGCAGCTGTCCCGTGACGTTGGGGGGCGGCATTACGATGGAAAAAGGCTTTTTGTCCGGGTTCGGCTCCGCACTGAAGCAGCCGCCGTCCATCCACATCTGGTAGATCCGGGGCTCCACCTGCCGGGGATCGTACACCTTGGGTAATTCTTTGCGCATAGTCATTCTCCTTATTTGAGTATTTGGCAAAACAAAAAGGCCCGCTCTGTTTTGCCACAGCAAAACAGGGCGGACCATAAAAGTCCGTGGTACCACCTGTATTCGGGAAATCCCGCACTCATGGGCGCAAATACGCCCTGTCCCGATAACGGAGGACCCACCGTTGCAGCCTACTGTCAGTTCAGCCCAAGGCTCCGGGACGACTTGGGCGGCGCATCACGGGAGCTTGCACCAACCGCTCCCTCTCTCGGCATCCGCATACCGCCTACTGCTCCCCATCTCAGCCGTTCTCAATATGTGGGCATTCTACACCATTTCCGGAAAAATGTCAACCATTCCTTTTCCTGAACTTCAGAATTTGTTCAAAATCTGGTCTGATACTTGATTTATTCACAAATTTATGGTATATATTCTTCTATATTTGGCTCAAGGAGGCTGTGCCATCCATGAAAAAGACCCTGCGGGACTATCTGCCGATCCTGATGATGCTGCTGTGTGCGGCAGGCTTCGGCGCTCTGCTGCTGACCGGCGTCATCGATCTGAATACCGTGCCACAGTTGGTGGAGCATCGTCCGGTGCTGGCCGTGCTGGTAATCCTGGCGCTGTTCATAGCAAAGGGCTTCTCCGGCGTGGTGGTATACAACGCCCTAGTGGTCGTGGTGTCTTTGATCCTGCCGCTGCCGGCAGCCTTGGCCATCAGCGGCGTGGGCACAGCGCTGTGTCTGTCCATTTCCTATTGGATGGGGCGGTCCACCCGCACCGACAGCCTGGAGGGCCTGCTGAGCAGGCACCCCAAGCTGAACAAATACTTCACCGCCACTCAGCAGTATGGCTTTGTCTTCTGCTTTACCATCCACATGCTGGGGCTGAACATGGAGCTGCTGGGCGTGCTGTTCGGCATGATGCGGCTGAACTTCTGGACTTATCTGTCTGCCTCGTGGCTGTCTATCGCGCCGGGTATGGTGTGTCTGTGCATTCTGGGCAATAACCTGGATTTCAAATCTCCGGTATTCTGGGCCATGCTGGCGCTGAACCTGGTGCTGCTCTTGGGTTCCCTGTGGTATACCCGGCACAAGCTGGTTCAGTCCTCCAGCCGCACCTGAATCAGCTCGTTTTCCTCCGCCGCATCCTGAATTACCGTCAGCGCCCGCTGCAAATAATCCTCCTGGGGCCAATGCTCCACATGGATGGTCGTGGGCACGGACAGATCCGTCAGACAATCGTACAGAGCGTCCAGACTGCGGCCGTACCACTCCGGAAGCTCCAGGGCCTCCGACAGGGCGTCATGCAGCTGCTCGCGGTTGGTAATGTCGTTTCCGTTCAAAAATACCTGCATGTTCATTCTCCTCCATACAGCAGTTCAAAGGTCTGGTAGTGGTCGCCGGTGTAATAAATCAGCCCATCGTTGGAAAAGACGATCCGCTCCGGTCCCCGGGACTTGGCGCCCAGGGTGTTGATGTCACACTCGGTCCAGGTCCGGCCGTCTGCCTCCGGCAGCAGGCCCTCATAGTTTCCAAACCGGCTGCCGCCGATGCAGCAGCCCGGTGCATACGGCTCCAGAGAGCCACCGGTCCAGCCCAGCTGCTGGGCCTCTTTTTTTGTAATGAAGTTGTCCGGCAGATGTCCGTATAAGTGGATATACCGTGCTACATCCTCTTTGGTGGTGTATGTGCCGTCCTCCGCCAGCTGCTCCTGCTTCTGGTTTGTGGGCTGCTCCGGATCCATGGGCAGCGCTACGAAGCTGCATGCAGCCAGAGACAGGGATGTTATCAGCGCCAGCAGCAGCGCCGTCAGCTTTCTCATGAAACACTCCCCCTTCCGTGTTTTGCCAGTATACCATATTTCATTCCATTGTGCAACCAAAACAATTTTCCAGGCAGCAAGTTCTTTCTTTTGCCGCACTTCGCACAAGGTAGCGTGATGAAGTTTTTCGGAAAAAGGCAGGAGCCATCGCTCCTGCCTTTTTCCGTCTGTCCGGAAGCAATTCATTATTTCCTATCCCACGCCTTCAGGTCCTTCAGCTCGTTATACAGCCGCAGGTAGCTGGCATGGCGGCTGCGGGGGATCCTCCCCTGCCGGACGGCCTCCAGCACGGCACAGCCCTTCTCTTTGGTGTGGCTGCACCCTACAAACCGGCAGCTGCCGATGTAAGGGGCAAATTCCGGGAATGTCTCCGGCAGGTGCTCCTTCAGCTCCAGGTCCAGCTCCTCTGTGTCAAAGGACGCGAAACCCGGTGTGTCGATGACATAGGTATCCTGTCCCAGAGAAAACAGCTCCACATGGCGGGTGGTATGGCGCCCCCGTCCCAGGGCCTTGCTGACCTCTCCAACGGCCAGAGAAAAACGCGGGGCCAGTGCGTTGAGGATACTGGACTTGCCCACACCGGAGTTGCCGGTAAAGGCGCTGAGCTTTCCCGCCAGCTCCTGCCGCAGCTCCTCTATTCCCTGGCCGGTGGCGGCACTGACTCGCAGCACCCGGATAGCGGAGCCCTGATAAATGCCGTACAGCTCCTCAGCCGGGTCCAGGTCACACTTATTCAGGCACAGCAGCACCTGGCAGCCCTTCAGGACGGCGATGGCACTGATGCGGTCGATGAGATACGGGTCCGTCACCGGCAGAGCAGCAGAGGCAATGATGACCAATTGGTCGATGTTGGCTGCGGCAGGGCGGTCAAAGGCGTTGCGCCGGGGCTCGATAGCCTCCACAAAACCCTCGCCGCCGCCCAGCTCCCGCACCTGGACCCAATCTCCCACCAAGGGGGACAGCCCCTCCCGGCGAAACCTTCCCCGGGCCCGGCACTGAAGCGTCTCCGTTCCGGTGTTGACATAGTAGAACCCGCTGAGGGCCTTTTCAATGCGTCCTTTGATCAAAACGTGATCTCCTGGCTCACGGCCTCGGTGCCGTTGATATACAGCTTGATAGTGGAAGTAGATCCCTGGCTGCCGCGGAAGGTATAGGTGAAGGAGGTGGTGGAGCCATCCACATAGGTGGAGTGAATGATGCTGCCGTCCTGCATGACCTCGATTTTCAGATTACTGTCGCTGTGGTACTGGTCGGGAATGTCAAACACCACCACCCGCTCAGCGGAGCTGCTGCCCTTGCTGACAGTGAACACGATCTCTGTGCCGGACTGCACCTCGGTGCCCTGCTCGATGCTCTGACCAATGACAGTGCCCTCGGGCTTGTCGCTGTACTCATACTGATGCTCACCCACCTTGAGCCCCATGGCCTCGGCCTGGGCGGCCGCGTCGTCGATGGTCATAGTGACAAAGCTGGGAACGGTCAGAGGCTTGGTTTCCGGCCCCTTACTGACGGTCAGCACAACCGTGTCACCCTTCTTCAGCTGCTCACCGGAGGCAGGAGAGCTCTCCATCACCTGTCCCTCGGGAACGTCGGGGGAATAGGCATCCGCCCGCTGGATATCCAGATCCAGGTGCAGTTTGTTCAGCTCTGTCTTGGCCTGCAGGAACTCACTGCCCACTACGTTGGGCATCAGCGTTCCATCCTCCTCCGCGCAGAGGTAGACCTTGATGACCAGATTGTTCTTGCGGCTGCGGCCGCCGGCAGGGTCCTGCTCCACGATCTGGCCGGGCTCGTATTTGTCGCTGGGCTTGGTGCCCACCACCTCGATGCGGAAAATATCCTTAATCTCCGGCATGGCCTCGGCCTCCTCCAGGGTCTTGCCCAAAAGGTCCGGCACCTGGTGAGAGGCGGTGCCATTGCCTGCGTTGAAGCCGCCGGCCACCAGCTTGAACACCACAAAAATCAGCACCAACGCCAGGGCAAACCCGCCGATGACCAGGCCCACCACCTTGCGGCTTTGCTTTTTCTCCTCCTCATCCTGGGCCACGGTGCTGTTGGCCTTGCTCACCGCTGCCACCTGGTTGGTGGGCAGAGGTTGGGTGGGCTCCTGGCACACCACGGCGGCCTTCAGATCCTCCCGGATATAGTCCATATCCACGGCAGGGTCCTTGCGGAACTTCTCCAGATCGTCCAGCATGGCGTCAGCGGTCTGATAACGCTTGGAGATGTCCGGGCACATGGCCTTCATGCAGATCAGCTCCAGAGCCTCGGGGATATCCGGATTCAGCTCCCTGGGGGCCTTGGGAACAGCGCTCAGATGCTGGATAGCCACGGACACGGCGGAGTCACCCTGGAAGGGCAGTTTGCCGGTGAGCATCTCGTACAGCACCACACCGGCGGAATAAATGTCCGAGCGAGCGTCCACCCGGTCGCCGCGGGCCTGTTCGGGAGAAATGTAATGCACGGAGCCCAGGGTCTCCTGGGTCAGAGTCTGCCCCTGGTCTGCCAGACATGCGATGCCGAAATCGGCCACTCGGACGCTTCCATCCCGCAGGATCATGATGTTCTGGGGCTTGATGTCCCGGTGGATCACGCCGCGGCTGTGGGCATGGCTGAGGCCGCGCATGATCTGGGTGATAAAGTGCAGCGCTTCCCGCCAGTCCATCTGGCCCCGGCGCTCCATATACTGCTTCAGCGTCACGCCGTCGATGAGCTCCATAACGATGTAATCGATGTCATCACTGCACGACACATCGTACACCGATACGATGTTGGGGTGGGACAGCTGGGCCACAGCCCGGGACTCATCCATGAACCGGCGGCGGAAATCGGCGTTCTGGGCCAGGTCACTGTGCAGGATCTTTACCGCTACCAGCCGGTCCAGCCGGTGGCACTTGGCCTTATAGACGTTGGCCATGCCTCCCCTGCCGATCAGCTCCAGTATCTCATAGCGATTATCCAGCATTTTCCCAATGTAAGGATCCATATCGTCAATTCCTCCTTCAGTCGTTCATCAGCAGGATAGCCGTCACATTGTCCGGCGCGCCCCGCTGCTTGGAAATGGCCATCAGCCGCTGCAAGCAGTCCTCCGGCTGTCCGTTATGCAAAATTTCAAACATGATCTCCTGGTCCGTGACCGTGTTCACCAGTCCGTCGGAGCACAGCAGCAGAAAATCCCCCGCCTTCCACTGAATGGCAAAGTCGTCTGCCTCCACGGCGGGGTCCGGGCCCAGAGCCCGGGTAATGAGATTGCGGCGGGGATGGCTGCGGGCTTGGCCGGGAGTCAGGTCACCCTTTTCCACCATGTCCTCTACCAGGGAATGGTCCCGGCTGATCTGCCGCAGGCCCTGAGCTCCGGCCAGATAGGCCCGGCTGTCGCCCACATTGCTGATGAGTACCCGATCTCCCTTGACCAGGGCAGATACCAGCGTAGTGCCCATGCTTCTCAGCTCCGGATGTCCGGCAGCCCGTTGTCGGATAGCGCTGTTGGCTGCCATTACGGCGGCATGCACCGCCTGGTCCGGGTGGCCGGAGTCGGACAGGGTGCGGATATACGTCTCCACCGCTACGCTGCTGGCGATGCTGCCCCCGGCCACACCGCCCATGCCGTCGCACACCACAGCCACGGTATAGCCGCCGGACAGCTGGGCAAAACCAAAGGCATCCTGATTTTCCCGGCGCACCAGGCCGGGATCGGTGATCTTCCAATGCTTCACGCGGGATCACCCCCCTTTCTTTCCTCCATAGCGCGGCGGCGCAGCTGGCCGCAGGAGGCGTCGATGTCCCCACCCAGACTCCGCCGCACCGTGGCGGTGATGCCATGTGACTCCAACCGCTTCTGAAACGCGGCCACACGGCGGCTGGGCTTGAAGGGACTTTCCACCACGTCGTTAAGCGGGATCAGATTCACATGACCCGGCATGCCGGCGATGCGCTTGGCAATCAGGTCCGCCTGCCAGTCGTGGTCGTTGACCCCGTCGATCATGGCATATTCAAAGGATATGCGCCGTCCTGTCCGGCGAAAATACCGGTGACAGGCGGCAAACAGCTCCTCCACATCCCAGGCCCGGTTCACAGGCATGATCCGGGAGCGTGTTTCGCTGTCCGGTGCATGGAGGGACACCGACAGCGTCAGCTGCAGATCCTCCTCCGCCAGGGCATCGATACCCGGCACCACGCCGCAGGTGGAGAGACTGATGTGCCGCATGCCGATGTTCATCCCGTCGGGATGGTTCACCAGGCGCAGGAACCGCAGAACGTTTTCCCGGTTATCCAGGGGCTCTCCAATACCCATCAGCACGATATTGGAGATCTCCCGGCCAGAGTCCAACTGGGTAAACAGCACCTGGTCAAGCATCTCTCCGGCGGTCAGGTCCCGGACCTTTCCGGCGACGGTGCTGGCGCAGAAGGCGCAGCCCATGCGGCAGCCCACCTGTGAGGAAATGCACACTGTGTTTCCATGGTGATACTGCATCAGCACCGTCTCGATACAGTTGCCGTCCGGCAGCTCCCACAGGTATTTTATGGTGCCGTCCAGCCGGGATTCCTGCTTTCGGGCCACGGTGGGCACGGAAATGGTGTAGTCCTGCGCCAGCTGCTGGCGCAGGGATTTGGATAGGTTGCTCATTTCGTCGAAGGAGCGCACCCCCCGGTGCAGCCAGGTGAACACCTGCTTGCCCCGGAAGGCGGGCTGTCCCATATCCCGCAGGACCCGGGTGATCTCCTCCTCCGTCATGCATCGCATGTCCGTCAATTTGCTCAGTCCTTTCTGCGCATCCGGCAGATATAAAACCCGTCGGTTCCGTGGCGCTGAGGCCACAGGGTCACCTGACCCGGGCAAGGCCCCACCGGCAAAGGAAACACTGTTCGCACCGGCTCAAACTCCGGGTGCTGGTCCAGGAAATCCCCGGTGACGTCCTCGTTCTCCTCAGGCAGCACCGTGCAGGTGGAGTACACCAGCGTGCCGCCGGGGCGCACATAGCTGGCGGCGTTTTCCAGGATGGCCCGCTGGATCAAAGGCAGCTGGGCCAGCTCCTTGGGACTTTTGTAGCGGATGTCCGGCTTTTTCCGGATGATACCCAGCCCCGAGCAGGGCACATCGGCCATAACCACATCGGCTTGCTGCCGCCAGGCGGCGTGATTCTCCCGGGCGTCGGCGGTGGTCGTGCGGATACAGGTAAGGCCCAGGCGCTTTGCGCCGCTTTCGATGAGCTTCACCTTATAGGGATGGACATCGCAGGACAGGATCTGTCCCCGGTCGCCCATGTCCATGGCCATAGCGAAGGATTTCCCCCCCGGTGCGGCACACACGTCCAGTACCCGGTCCCCCGGGGCCGCTGCCGCCGCCATGGCGGCCAGACGGGCGGCCGCATCCTGGACCAGGAACCGTCCCTCCCGGAAGGCGGGCATGCTCCGCAGATCACCGGTTCCGGTGATCTCCAGGCAGCCCTCCAGCCACGGGTGAGGCTGCACCGCGACGCCCGCGCCCCGAAGCTCCCGCTCCAGCTCCTCTGCGGTGGTCCTCAAAGGATTCACCTGGATACAGGTGGGCACGGTGTCGTTATCCAGCCGCAGAAATGCCTGGGTCTCATCCGGCCCCACCAGGTCCAACAGCCGCAGCACCAGCCACTTGGGATGGCTGTACCGCAGGGAGAGATAGTCCGCCGTGGACCCTTTCGGCAGGTCCGGCATATTCATCCAATGCTCCACGAACCGCCGCAGCACAGCGTTGACCATACCGGCGGCCTTGGGCCGTCCCCGGCGGCGGGTCATCTCCACCGCCTCGTTGACGGCAGCCCGGTGGGGTACCTTATCCATAAACAGGATCTGGTAGCCGCCGATGCGCAGGATGCCCCGGATCACCGGCTCCAGCCGCTCCGGCTTCTGGGCGCACCAGCAGCCGATGTAGTAGTCCAGCAGCATGCGGTTCTGCATAACGCCGTAGCACAGGCGGGTGGCAAAGGCAGCGTCCCGGCTGTCCAGCCTGTTCTGGGCAATGAGCCGCCGCAAGGCCTCGTCGGACCAGGCGTTGGCCTTATCCACCTGCATCAGCGCGTCCAGGGCTACATCCCGGGCGCCGCACTTCTCCCGGGGCGTCATGCCTCCACCTGCAGGGGATGGCCCCGCAGATAGTCCGCCGCCGCCATCCGGCGGCCACCCTGGGGCTGAAGCTCCAGAATACGCAGCAGCCGCCCGTCGCCGCAGGCCACGTCGATGCCCGCCTTCCCGGCAGACACCACGGTGCCGGAAGCCTTGGCAGTCTCGCTGCCTACCTCCGTGCGGAATATCTTCACCGTAGCCCCACCCAGCTCCGTGGACGCACAGGGCCAGGGAATCAGGCCCCGGACCTGGTCATGAATGCGCTGAGCAGGCTTCGTCCAGTCGATCATGCCCATATCCTTGGTGAGCATGGGGGCGTAGGTATAGGCGCTGTGATCCTGAACCGTGCGGTGAGCGGTTCCGGCACGCAGCTGTTCCACAGTTTCGGACAGCGCCTGGGCCCCCAGCTCCGCCAGCCGCGCCGTCAGCGCCTGGGCGTCCTCCTGGGGGTCAATATCGGTTTTCAGCACATGCAGAATGTCCCCGGCATCCAGTTCCTTGGCCATATACATGATGGTGACGCCGGTCTCCCGCTCCCCGTTGAGGATGGCCCAGTTGATGGGGGCCGCTCCCCGGTATTTGGGCAGCAGGGAGGAGTGGACGTTGATGGAGCCATAGGGCGGGGTATTCAGAATATCCTCCGGCAGGATGCGGCCATAGGCCGCCACCACGATCAGCTCCGGGTGCAGCTCCCGCACCAGGGCCAGAGCCGTGCCATCCCGCATTTTCGTGGGCTGATACACGGTGAGCCCCTGGGACAGGGCGTATTCCTTCACCGGTGAAAAGGCCAGCTTATGCCCCCGGTTTTTGGGGCGGTCCGGCTGGGTGAACACGCCGCAGATCTCGTGTCCATCCTCCACCAACCGCTTCAGGGACGCCACCGCGAATTCCGGTGTGCCCATAAACAGGATTCTCACTCCTCGTCGTCTCCCTCTTCCTGCCGGCGGATGTACTCCTCCAGCTCCTCCTCGGTCAGCAGATGGTCCGTGTGCTCCACAAACAGATGGCCGTCCAGATGCTCGATCTCGTGACAGAAGCAGCGGGCCGTCAGTGCCTCATCCTCCACCTCGAAAAATGCGCCGTCCCGGTCCTGAGCCCGGACCCGCACCGTGTAGGGACGGGTCACCGCGCCATACTTTCCCGGAACGCTGAGGCAGCCCTCCAGGCCGGTCTGTTCGCCGTCGGTGGCGATGATCTCGGGGTTCACCAGTTCAATGATCTCGTCATCCTCGTTCATCACCACGCACACCCGGCGCAGAATGCCCACCTGGGGCGCGGCCAGACCTACGCCGCCGGAATCCAGCAGCGTGTCCTTCAGGTCGTCCAGCAGCGTGTGGAGCCGACCGTTGAACTCCGTCACCGGGCGGCACTTCTTCGTCAGGCAGGGCTCCCCCTGCAGCACGATATTTCTCAATGCCATGGTCATATACCTCTTTTTAATCCATTAAATTGCAATCGGTGTAAATATGAAGCCCCTTGTGCTCCGGCCGTCGGGCAAATTCCTTCATAAACGCCGCCAACAGGCCCCGCAGGATCTTATCGTTGCGGCCGATCACCGTTACCCGATAGCGGTAGCGATTGTTGACCTTCACCACCGGCGCAGGGGCCGGTCCCAGAATATCCAGGGCCATGTCCCGGTACGGGTCCCGTCCGGCGGCGGCTCGCAGGCCGTCCCGCAATCCGGCGGCGGCCCGGCGCACCGTTCCCTCCTCCGGCCCGGTGACGGTGATGAAGAACTGGTCGGCAAAGGGCGGGTCCCGCCGCAGCTGCCGCAGGCGGATCTCGCCGTCGTAAAACCGGTCATAGTCCTGGTCTGCCGCCGCCAGAATCACATCATTCTGGGGCGTGTAGGTCTGGATCACCGCCCGGCCTGGCTTGTCCCCCCGTCCGGCCCGGCCCACCACCTGGGTCAGCAGGCTGAAGGTCCGCTCCGAGGCCCGATAATGGTCCACATACAGGGACATATCCGCCGCCAGCACGCCTACCAGCGTCACATTGGCAAAGTCCAGCCCCTTGGCCACCATCTGGGTGCCCAGGAGAATGGGTACCTGCCGCACCTGGAAATCCCGGAGGAGCTTCTCATGTCCCTGGCTGACGGTGTCCGCATCCATGCGGAGAACCTCCGTCCCGGGGAACAGAGCGCGCAGCTCCTCCTCCGCCCTCTGGGTACCGACGCCGATGTGCTTCATGGCGCCGCCGCAGGAGGGGCAGGTCTCGCTGCTTTTTTCGGAATAACCGCAGTAATGGCACATCATCCGCCCATTGGCGGAGTGATACGTCAGATACACGCTGCACCGGGGACACTGGGGCACATAGCCGCACTGGGGGCACAGCAGCTGGCGGCTGCTGCCCCGGCGGTTGAGAAACAGAATGCTCTGCTCCCCGGCCTCCAGGTTCTTCTCCAGCTCCTGCATCAGCTCCCGGCTGATGCAGCCGTTGTTGCCGTCCCGCAGCTCCTGCCGCATATCCGCCAGGATCACCCGGGGCATCCGGTGCGCGTTGTAGCGCCGGCGCAGCAGCGCCAGCTGATAGTCCCCCCGGCGGGCCAGGTATGCCGTTTCCACCGTAGGGGTGGCCGAACCCAGCAGCAGCCGGGCATTTTCCCGGAAGCAGCGGTATTTGGCAATGTCCCTTGCATGATAGCAGGGAGGATTTTCGGATTCATAGGAGCTCTCCTGCTCCTCGTCCAGAATGATGAGGCCCAGGTTCTCCAGCGGCGCGAACACCGCCGATCGGGTACCCAGCACAATATGTGCCTCTCCCCGGCGGATGCGCTTCCACTGGTCGTACCGCTCCGTCAGGCGCAGGCCGCTGTGCAGCAGCGCCACCTCATCCCCGAAATAGGCGGAAAACCGCGCCATCATCTGGGGCGTCAGGGCAATCTCCGGCACCAGGATCATCACGGAACGGCCCTCCGCCAGCAATGTCTGGGCCAGCCGGATATACACCAGGGTCTTGCCGCTGCCGGTAACCCCCTGCAAAAGCGTCACACCGGGGCAGCCGCTGCGGGTCTGAGCCAGCACGGCCTCATAGGCCCGCTGCTGTTCGTCATTCAGGCGGATCTCCTCCGCCGCTGCGGCATAGTCCTGCCGGGTGATGCGATACTCCTCCTGGCTGCGCAGGGACAGAAGCCCCGCCCGCTCCAGACTGCGGACGCCCTGCCGGGATACGCCGGTGTAGTAGCAAAGCTCCTGCACCGGGGCGTCGCCGTATTTGGCCAGAAAGGCAACCGCGTCATACTGCCGGGCGGCGGACTTCTTTTTTCGCTCCATCTGACGCAGGGCCTCCTGGGGGGCCAGCGACAAAGCCGCGATCTGCACCACTTTATCCTGAACCCTTCGGGTGCCCTGGGGCTCCATTTGCAGGATGCCCCGCTTTTTGAGTCCCGCCAGCACCCGGCTTCCGGTCTCACCCAGAGCCGCGCACAGGTCGTCCCGTTCCATGGGGCCGTCCTGCAGCAGGCGGCAGGCCGCCGTCTCCCGCTCTGAAAGGTCCTCCGGCAGGGGCTCCCCGGTCAGGGACCACATCTCGCGGTAGCTATACCACACCGCAGCGGGCAGGATGGTGCGGATGGCGTCGTAAAACGTGCAGAAATACCGCTCCCGCATCCACAGAGCCAGGCGGATTTCCCGCTCTGTGATAACGGGCTCCCGGTCCACTAAAGACCGGATGGGCTTGATGGGTTTTTCCGGCACCCCCTGCCTCAGGGTCAATACGACCCCCTCGCTGACGCGGTTGCCGCGGCCAAAGGGCACCAGCACCCGCATGCCAACGGCCATGTCCGCACCCTGGGGAACCAGGTAGTCATAGGGCTTGTCGATGGCGTAGGTTGCCGCCGCCACAGCCACCTTTGCGATCTGCGGCATGGCGATTCCTCCTGTCAGATCACGCCTCGTCGGAGATGGCGGTGTCAATGGACTTGGCGTCGAAGCGGCCCTCAGCCACCTCGTTGATGGCCAGGGTCACGGGCTTCTCGTCCAGGTGCTCCTCGTGGCGCTGGGCCTCGATGGCGATCTGGCGGGCCCGGCGGGCCACCACGTTCACCATCATGTAGCGATTGGGAATGTACTGAGTCAGCTTGTTCATAGCGGGATAGAGCATCATAATAGCATTACCTTCCTTTTGAGAAAAATTGTTAATCCTTGACCAAATGTATCCGCTCGGTGGGCTTGAAATGCTCCACCCGAAAGATGTCGTTGAGCTCGGCGGCGGCGCGCTCCACGTCGTCGTTGATGATGAAGTAATCATAATCCGCAGCCAAGGCCATTTCGTCCCGGGCCCGGCGCAGACGCTGCTGTATTTTCTCAGCGGAGTCGGTGCCCCGGCCCACCAGGCGGTGCTCCAGCTCCGTCCAGGACGGAGGAGCCAGGAAAATACGCACGGCGGCAGGCCGCTTGGCATAGATCTGCTGCGCACCCTGCACGTCGATCTCCAGCATTACATCCCGGCCCTGAGCCAGGGCCTCATCCACGGGGATCCGGGGTGTGCCGTAAAAATTCCCGGCATAACCCGCATGCTCCAGCAGCTCGTCCCGCTCCACCATCTGCAAAAACGCGTCGTCACTGATGAAGTGATAGTGTACGCCGTCCACCTCGCCGGTGCGGGGAGGCCGGGTAGTAGCGGAAACAGACAGGAACATGTCCGGGTGGTTCTTCATAGCGCTTTTGAGTACCGTACCCTTTCCGGACCCGGACGGGCCGGAAAGAATAAAAATTTTGCCTTGCTTTTCCAAAGTCAGATCTCCTCCTGCATGAAATCCTCCGCCGACAGCCCCAGACGGGGGCCCAGCTTCTCCGCCGGCAGGGCGGAAAGCACCACATGGTCGCTGTCCATCACCAGCACCGCCGCCGTCTTACGCCCGTAGGTGGCGTCAATGAGCATACCCCGGTCCCGGGACTCCTGGATCAGCCGCTTGATAGGCGCGGAATCCGGACTCACCACGGCGATGAGCCGTCCCACGGACACCAGATTGCCGAAGCCGATATTCACCAGTTGCACAGCGGTTCCTCCTTTACTCGATGTTCTGGACCTGTTCGCGGATCTTTTCCACCTCAGCCTTCATGGCCACCACGTCCTGGGTCACGGCCAGGTCGTTGCACTTGGAGCCGATGGTGTTGCACTCGCGATTGAATTCCTGCATCAGGAAGTCCATATCCTTGCCGGTAGGGCGCTGAGCCCCCAGCATGGAGCGGAGCTGGGCTACATGGCTGCGCAGGCGGACGGTTTCCTCGTCTACAGCCACCTTGTCGGCAAAGATAGCCGCCTCGGTAAGGATACGTCCCTCGTCCATGGTGGTGGAGGCCAGCACCTCCCTCATTTTCTTCTCCAGACGCTCCCGATAGGCGGACACGGTCTGGGGCGACTGCCGCTCCACCCGGCCCACGGCGGTTTCGATGGTCACCAGACGCCCGGCGATATCCTCCGCCAGGCGGCGGCCCTCCACGGCCCGCATATCGTTATAGGCGGCCAGGGCCTGGTCCAGCACCCGGCAGATATCGGCGGCCACGGTTTCCAGGTCCTCCTCGGCCTTGGACACCGTCAGCACATCCGGCAGCTTGGCCAGGGCCATGGGCGTGATCTCTCCCTCCAGGGAGAACATATCCCTCAGCTGGGTCAGGGCCTGGAAATAGCCGCGGGCCAGGGGCTCGTTCACCGTCACCACGGACACATCCGCGGCGCTGGCGTCGATGGTGACGAACACGTCCACCTTGCCCCGGGACACGGCGCTCCGGACACGGGTCTTGACGGCGTCCTCGGCAAAGACGTAGGCACGGGGCATTTTCACCGTGCAGTCCAGGAAGCGGTTGTTGACAGACCGCACCTCCACGGTAATGTCCCGCTGGTGCAGAGTCTCTCTGGACCGGCCATAGCCGGTCATGCTTTTGACCAATGTAAACTCCTCCTATCTATGGTCCGTCAGCAGCAGAAGAAATATCCGCCGCTGCCAAACAGGCAGTTCATACAGGCGCAGGCAGCGCACAGGCTGCTGCAATTGTCCCCGGCGCAGTTGCCGGTGGTAACGTGCCCGTAGCCGTTGGGACGGTATGCCGCACCGTTTCCGTTGAGCATATCCAGGGCCCGCTGATACTCGGCATTGCCCGGGTCCATCTGCACCGCCGTCTCATAATACCGCCGGGCCTCGTCCATCCAGCCCCGCTTATAGCAAACGGCCCCCTTCAGGAAGTTCCATTCACCGTTATGGTCCGTCTGGGCGTTCAGCAGCTCCTCGGCCAGGTTCAGATTCCCCTGGGAGATGGCCAGACGGACCCGCTGCCACACGCCGCCGTACGCTCCGGCGTTATAGCCCTGGCTGTACCCGCCGGTGTATCCACCGTAGCTCTGGCCGCCGGACTGGGCCGCCTTGCGCTGGGTGCGGATGGTCTCGTATGCCTCGTTGATCTCCTTCATCCGCTCCTGGGCCAGGTCCTCCAGGGGGTTGTCATGGTAATTGTCTGGGTGATATTTCCGGGCAAGGTTCCGGTATGCCTTTTTTACTTCTTCATCTGTGGCAGTGCTGGGGATGCCCAGCACCTGGTAGGGATCGCGCATATCAGGCGCCTGCCTTTCGTTGTTTTCTTTTGTGTCCTTTGCGGAAGGTGCCGTTCAGCACCGCCGCGCCCACTGCGTAGAGTCCCTCATACAGGACGCTTTCGATAATGGCCCGCCAGGGGCCGAAGTCCGCCAGCTCAAAGGCTGCGGCCATGGCCCGGACGGAGCTGTCCAGGGTAGCGGCCAGCGCCGCCTTGTCGTCTGCCGTCAGCGTCCCGCCCTCTGCGTGAAAGCGGTAGACCAGCGGGTTATAGCTGCCGGACTTTACGTCCTTTTTCAGGTCGTCTGCCGCGTCCACCAGATAGATCCACCGGCCCAGGTGATAGAGCAGCTGCCGCAGCACCCGCCGCCGCACCGGGTCCGCTTCCTCCCCTGACGCCCCGGCCAACAGCGCCGCGAAGGCGTCCGCCGCCCGGTCTATAGAGGGGCATTGCTCCGCCTCCAGCCGTGCCAGCTCCTCCAGGTGCGCCTGGGTGCACGCATCGAAGCCGGGCCGCCTGGCCCGCGCCTTGCGATAGGCCCGCCGCAGCAGGAGCAGGGCCGCGCGGTACGGCAGCCCCCGGAAAAAGCCGTGGTCCGCCACGCCGTCCTTTAGCTGCCACCAGGTGAGAATCACGCTCAGGTCCGCCGCCGTGTCAAAGGCGTCCTGCCCCTCCAGGGCGTCGCACCCCCGGATGGGGTGAGCCGGGCACCGGCAGTGGGCCGTGAGGCATTCCGGCTCCCTGGATAACAGCATAGCCAGAAAAGCTAAATCATAATTTAAGATCATCCGGGCGGCCAGTCCGTACCGGCGGCCCAGACTGCGGCACAGGCCGCAGTAAGCGGCCTGGAACCGGGACTTGTCCTCCGCCGTCAGATGTCCGTCCGCCGGCCGTACATAGCCGAACATCAGAACTCCCGCACGATGGTGTAGGTCAGGGTGTCCTTTTTTCGGGCATAGCCGTCATACAGCTTAATGGGAACAAAGGACAGCACCACTGCCACAACGGCGATGGCATACCGCCAGCCCTCGGTCAATCCTGCCGATAGGAAGTAGCCCAGCAGGAAAAACACCACCGGCAGCATATACACCAGCCAGGTGACGCCCAGGATGGCCCGGGTGGAGCTCTCCACCACCACCTTGTCTCCGGGGTGCACGCCCACCGGGTCCCGTGCCTCGGCATAGATGGACGCGCCGGTCATGCCGCATCCGGCGCACTCCTCGCAGTCGTGACCGCAGGCAGACTTCCGGGGTACGGAGATCTGCACATACCCGTCCTTCAGAATCTTTTCAACAGTTGCAACTTGTGTCATATTTGCTCAGTCCTTTCGCTTGGGGAAAACACATTTTACGGCAGACGCTCCACGTCCACCACGATCTGATACGAGCCCTTGACGCCTACGTTGGCGTAGTTTGCCACCTGCACCGTCACCGGAACCGTGTGTACGCCGGGCTCCGTGATGCCGGACAGGTCCACCGTGACCCGCAGATCCTCCCCGGTGATGCGGGCCATTTCGCCATCCAGGCCCCGCAGCAGAATATTCAGGCTCTCCGTCACCGGCACAGCGGAAAAGCCCGCCGGCACGTTTTCGCAGTTAAAGGCCGTCACGCTAACGCTGCGCTCCGTGACCCCCGTAACCACGATGGTCACGGTGACGGGTCCCACATTCTCCGCCAGGGTAGTCCCCTCCGGCGCGGTGACGCTGTAGGTCAGGCTCTGGGAGGGCTGGAGATCCTGAAGGTACAGGGTGTCCAGCACAATGGCGTCGATGGTGTCCAGCACGTCCTTTTCGCCCACCAGGGTCACCTTGTCCGGGGACACGGTGTACTGCACCGTATCCATGGTGGACCCGGCGGCGGGAACGAAGTTGATGACCAGGCCCACCGTCTTGGATGTTTTCACCGGCAGGGTGGCCTGCACGGCCTTCACCTTGGAGCGAACGGCAGGGTTATCGATCTTGATGTCGTTGTAGTCGTACAGCTCCCACTCCAGGGCCTTCACCACGGTGCGATCCGCCCCGGAGATGTCCAGCGTCACCTTGGCATAGGCGATGTTCAGCAGGTCGTCCCGCTGACCCCGCAGATTCAGCTCCGCCGGGTCCAGGGTCAGCTCCCCGGCGGTGAAGCCGGTGGCGGTGCTGCCCACGATGTCGCAGTGGATGGGCACGGTCTTGCTGTCCATCTCCCCCACGGTAACGGTAACGCTGTAGGCGCTGGCGTGATCCACGGAAATTTTGCTGCGCTGGATGTCGTCCTGATAATACACCTGATACGTCAGTGTCTGCTGTCCGGTCTCCTGGATGGAGCTGGTGTCCGCCACAATGCGGACCTTGCTCTTGTCCAGCTTGAACAACTCGCTGCGGGGCCCCTTGAGCACCAGGTCGATGGTGGTGTCGTAGCCCGACAGCAGCATCAGATTCTTGTCCGCCAGGGTAGTATCCTCGCCGGAGAACTCCACCGGAACGTTGTTGACCTTCATGGTCACCTCCACGGAAAGCCCCCGGTCCACATAGACCCACAGGGCAATGGCCACCAGGATGGAGATGACGATGCGGATGGCCTTGCGGCTTTTGTTGGCGTTGGTGTTATTCTTGGTTTCCATTCTGCTCCCCCTTTCTATGGGCGTGCAGCAGCTCCCGCAGGGACAGGCGGGGCTTGTCCGACTCCTCCTCCGGCTGGGGCATCAGCTCGTTGCACAGCAGCTGACGGAGCGTCTCCGGCATCAGGTGCCGCTTCAGCATTCCGCCGATGGCCACGGAGATGGAGCCTGTCTCCTCCGATACGATGACCACCACTGCGTCGGAGTTTTCACTCATGCCGATGCCCGCACGGTGACGCATACCCAGATCGCGGCTGAGGTTCACATTCTTCGACAGAGGCAGCATGCACCCGGCGCCTAAGATCCGGCCCTGCCGGATGATAACGGCGCCGTCGTGCATGGGGGCCTTCACGAAAAAGATGTTCTTCAGCAGCTCGCTGGATACCGCCGCGTCCAGAGTGGTGCCGCTGCGGACGATATCGTCCAGCAGCAGCTTCCGCTCGAACACAATCAGCACACCCGTGCGGGTCTTGGCCATGTCGGTGCAGGCCACCACGGTCTGGTCAATGGCCCGCTCCAGCTCCGACGACTGCTGCTCCGGCTGGAAAATCCGCAGCAGGCGGATGTTCCGGCTGCCCACCTTTTCCAGCAGCTGCCGGATCTCCGGCTGAAACAGGATGATCAGGGCCAGAACGCCCCATTCCACCATGTGGCTGAGGATATAGTTCACGCCCCGCAGATTCAGGGCCGCCGGGGACGACAGCCACAGGGCCACCAGAAAGATGGCAACGCCCTTGAGGATATTCTCCGCCCTGGTGCTGCGCACCAGACACAGGATCTTATACACCAGATAGGCGATGATGGCCACGTCCAGCACATCCATGGGCCGGATCAGCGACAAATACCGCCCCGCCCGCTCCAATACAGATACAATAGCTTCCATTTCAGGCGTCCCTTCCTTGCACATACCAATACGTATTTTACATTATATAAAATTTATTGGGAAAATGCAACAAAAACGTCTGTCAAAGCTCTACATTTTCACGAAGCACCCGGGACACGGACCATACCAGGCGATCCGCCTGGTCCGGCGTATTGAAAAACGACGTGCTCAGCCGCAGGGTTCCGGTTTCCAGCGTCCCCGCCGTCCGGTGGGCCAAAGGCGCACAGTGGAGCCCCGCCCGCAGAGCAATTCCCCGCCGGGCCAGATCTTCCCCCACCTCCTCGCAATTCCGTCCCTCCGTTACAAAGGATACAACGCCGGTCTGATGCCGAAGCTCCCGGTCCCAGAATATTCGCACCCCCGGCAGCCGCTCCAGCCCCTGGGCAGCCCGCTGCGCCACCCGGCGCTCCCGGGCGGCGATGGCGTCCACTCCCTGCCGCCGCACGAACCGGATGCCCTCCAGCAGCCCTGCGATGCCCGGCATGTTGTGGGTCCCGGCCTCCAGTCGATCCGGCAGGTCCGGGGGCATATCCTGCAGGCGGGACATGCTGCCGGTTCCGCCATACAGCAGGGGCTTTGCCCCCTCCCCTCCGCACAGCAGCAGCCCCGTGCCCTGGGGGCCGTACAATCCCTTATGGCCGGGCAGGGCCACAAAGGCCGCCCCCCACCCGGACAGATCCACCGGCAGCACCCCCGCCGACTGGGACGCGTCCACGATCAGGGGCGTTTCCGTCTCCCGGCAGGTTTCGGCAATGTCCGCCACCGGCAGGATCATGCCGAACACGTTGGAAACGTGGGTGCACACCACCGCTCGGGGCCGCAGCTGCCGGATGGCCCGGCGAAATTCCTCCGCCGCCAGGTCCGGCCGGAAAAGCGGCGTATCGATCACTGTCACCGACAGTCCCGGAATGGCATGCAGAGGCCGGGTCACGGCGTTGTGCTCATATCCGGAGATCACCACCCGGTCCCCGGACCCCAGCAGCGACCGAATGGCAATGTTCAGTCCATGGGTGGCGCTTGTGGTGATGATAACGTTTTCCGGCTGCGGAACGCCCAGCAGCTCCGCCGCCTCCTGGCGGCACAGATAGGCCGTTTCCTCCGCCCGGCGGGAGGCGGGATAGCTCCCCCGCCCCGGGGAGCTCATAGCGTGCGTTGCCTGAGCCATGGCCCGGCCCACGGCGGCAGGCTTCTCCAGGGTGGTTGCCCCGGCGTCGAAATAGATCATTCCGCCGCCTCCCGATACCCCTCCTGCGTATGACGATAAACGGCCAGGGGCGTGATCCCCGCCGATTTCAGACAAGACAGCGCCTGCTCCAGCGTTCCGGGACGCAGCCGCACCGCATAGGCGCAGCCCCGGTCCGTCAGTCCCATAGGTGCACGCATCAGTGCAGCCCGGATGCCGCATCCGCCAAGGGCCCGCACCATGTGCTGAGCCTGTGTGATGGAGCGGGCCAGCAAAAGTTCATGGTCCATGCTTATACCTCCTCACAGGGCAGTCTATGCCCCGCCCACCCGGATGGTGCCCCCGCCTTTTTTGACAGGCTCACGATTCCTACAGGAACAAAAAAAGTTCCTGTTGCATTGGGTGACAAATCGTGCTACAATGTGCAAAATGATGTATGGTACATTCGGAATGTTCCGATATATACAGAGGGAGGAATTTTTCTATGGCAGAAAGCGCAGTAAAACGGATCGGTGTTCTGACCAGCGGCGGCGACGCCCCGGGTATGAATGCGGCGGTGCGCTCCGTGGTGCGGTCCGCCCTGGACCGCGGCATCGAGTGCATAGGCATCCGGCGGGGCTGGTCCGGCCTGGTCAACGGTGACTTTTATCGCATGGATTCCGGCAGTGTCAGCCGCATCATCAACCGCGGCGGCACCATTCTCTACACCGCCCGCAGCGAGGAGTTCCGCACGGCGGAGGGACAGGCCAAGGCTGCGGGGGTGTGCAAGCTGCTGGGACTGGACGGCATCGTGGCCATCGGCGGCGACGGCACCTTCCGGGGCGCCCAGGAGCTCAGCAAATGCGGCGTATCTGTGGTGGGTATCCCCGGCACCATCGACAACGACATCGTCTGCACGGACTACTCCATCGGCTTCGATACCGCCGCCAACACGGCGGTGGAATGCATCGATAAGCTGCGGGACACCATGCAGTCCCACGAGCGCTGTGCCGTGGTGGAGGTCATGGGCCGCCATGCCGGCTATCTGGCCCTGTATGTGGGCGTGGCCGTGGGTGCCACGGCAGTGCTGGTGCCGGAGCACCCCTATGATTTCAAGGTCCAGGTGGCCGACAATATCCGCCATGCCCGACTCAATGGCAAGACCAACTTTATGATCGTAGTGGCCGAGGGCGCGGCCAGCGCCGTGGAGGTAGGCCGCCAGATTCAGGAGGAGCTGGCTCTGGACCCCCGGGTCACCATCCTGGGGCACATTCAGCGTGGCGGCAGCCCCACCGCCAAGGACCGGGTCATGGCCACACGCATGGGCTACGAGGCCGTCCGCGTCCTGGCGGAAGGAAAGACCAACCGCGTGATCTGTGCCAAAGATGATCAGATCATCGACCTGGATATCGACGAGGGTCTGGCTATGAAAAAGACCCTGAATTCCGAGGAGTTCAAGGTCATGACCGTGATGACGGGCATGTGATTCTGCCGCAAATGTATGGTTCCCCCTGTCATGCAGTGCATGACAGGGGGAGATTTTTGTTCAGGCGTCGTATACGCCCAGGATGACGATACCCGCCACCACCAGGGCGATCATGAGGTAATGCTTCAGGGACAGCTTTTCCTTCAGGAAAATGCGGCTCCACACCACCGATGCCACGCAGTAGGCGGAGATGATGGGGGCGGAAATGGCCACATGGGCCGTATCGGACAGGGCGAAGATGTAGGCGAATTGGCCCGCCGTTTCAAACGCTGCGCCGGCGTACTTGGGGGCCTCCTGCCGGGCGATGAGCTTCTGCTTCCGGATCAGCACCACATACACGAAGCACACGATGCCCGCCAGCAGAAACGTCAGCTCATAGGCGCAGTTGGCGGCGCTGGCGGCGTAGTCGGAGCACTCATCCGCCGTGGCGAACATCCCCTCTGCCAGTGCCCGGGCAGACAGCTTGTCCAGCACCCGGGAATCGGCAAAGGTGCCCGCCGCATCCAGTATGCAGTAGATAATGGGCAGCAGCAGGGCCAGGGCGGACTTGGCATAGCGGCGGTTGGCCGCCTCCTGCCGCTTCCGGCGCAGATCCTCGTCCTCATGAGCCTCCACTATGCCCAGGCCCACCACGCCCACGCATACCAGGGCCGTGGCCACCAGCTGGGCGGGTACCAGCTCGCCCATGCCGCCGGTGATCAGGCACAGCACCGCCACCAGCGCGCCGGAGGAGTTGCAGATAGGAGAGGAAATGGACAGCTCAATATACCGCAGGCCGATGTACCCCATGGCCATGGACGAGATGTACAGCAGCGACACCGGCAGATACGTCCAGATGATCTCCCAGGTCACCTGGGTGCCGCCGATAAATATCTCATACGCTGCGTGCAGGCCCATGACCACGCCCACCGCCGTCACCATTTTCAGGTGGCTGTATTTATCGGTCTCCGACTGGCAGCCGATTTTGGAAAACAAGTCCGATCCGCTCCAGCACAGCAGAGCGATCAGGGAAAGCCAGAACCACATGTGATTTTTTCTCCTTTTACAATTACATTTTAGAATTACATTTCGATGATCCCTGCGTCCAGCAGCTTCTGGATGCTCATGAGAATGCCCAGCTTGGCATGGAACCAGGTCAGGCCGCCCTGGAAATACACGGCGTAGGGCGGGCGGATGGGCCCATCGGCGGACAGCTCGATGGACGCGCCCTGGACGAAGGCTCCGGCGGCCATGATGACCTCCGACTCATACCCGGGCATGGCCCAGGGCTCCGGGGTCACATAGCTGTCCACCGGCGCGGCAGACTGGATGCCCTTGCAGAAGGCCACCATGGCCTCCCGGCTGCCCAGCTCCACCGCCTGGATAATATCCCGGCGGGTCTCGCCGCTGCCAGGCACTACCCGGAAGCCCAGCTTCTCATAGCACCCGGCGGCAAACACCGCGCCCCGCACTGCGGAGGACACCACTGTGGGCGCCAGGAACAGCCCCTGGTAAAAGCTGGTCAAAAGGCCCAGGTTAGCGCCCACCTCACGGCCCAGGCCCGGAGCACTGAGCCGGTAGGCGCAGCGCTCGATGCACTCCTTCCTGCCGCAGACATAGCCGCCGGTGGGAGCCAGGCCGCCGCCCAGGTTCTTGATGAGACTGCCCACCACCATGTCGGCCCCCACATTGGTGGGCTCCTGGGTCTCCACGAACTCGCCGTAGCAGTTATCCACCATGCACAGCACGTCGGGCTTGCACTCCTTGCAGAAGGCAATGAGCTTTCCGATCTCCTCCACGGAATAGGATGGCCGGGTGGCATAGCCCTTGGACCGCTGGATGGTGATGAGCTTGGTTTTCTCGTTGATGGCCGCCCGGATGCCGTCATAGTCGAAGCCCCCGCCGGGCAGCAGGTCCACCTGCCGGTAGCTGACGCCATACTCCTTCAGGGAGCAGGGCGAGGGACGGATGCCGATGACCTCCTCCAGAGTGTCGTAGGGTCCGCCCACCGGAGACAAAAGCTCGTCTCCGGGCAGCAGATTGGCCCCCAGGGCCAGAGCCAGGGCATGGGTGCCGCAGGTGATCTGGGGCCGCACCAAAGCCGCCTCCGTGCCGAAGCAGTCGGCATACACCCGCTCCAGATTGTCCCGCCCCTCGTCGTCGTAGCCGTAGCCCGTGGACAGGTTGAAGTGGGTGGCGTTCACCCGGTTTTTCTGCATGGCAGCGATAACCTTGGCCTGATTGAACTCCGCCACCTGGTCAATGTGCCGGAACTGGTCCGACAGCCCCGCCAGCACCTCCTGGCCGAAATGCAGCACCTTGTCGCTGACGCCCAGCTGGTTATAGATGGAATTGGTATCCGTCATTTCTCCTCATTCCTTCCCATATCTTCTAAGATCTGCTGCGCCACCCGGTCCAGCACCTCGGGTTTGGACAGCACCAGCCCGCTTTCGCCGCTGCCCAGCACCAGCACCGTATCCCCTGGCCGGATGCCGTAAAACTGCCGGGCCTCCTTGGGGATCACGATCTGTCCCCGCTCCCCTACCCGGGCAGTACCGAAAATGCGGTGGCTCTTGGGCTTGCCCAGAATGTGCTTGCCCCCGGCCATGCGCCTCACCTCTCAATTCATACTTTTCACACAAATGTGACAGCAGACAGTATACCACGTTTTTCCCCATTTGCAAGGGAAATCTGGAAAAAACCGCAAAAAGGCCCACAGGCATTCTGAACCGCACCCCGTCAGGAGGACAGCAAAAAATAGAAAGTTTCTCTGTTCAGCAGCCAATCGCTGCCGGCCGCTTTTGTACATCAAATATTTCGTGTATGTTCCGCACCGGGAAAGCCGGGAATCCGCTTGTATTCGCAGAAAGATTGCATTTGCGGCGATAACTTCCGTCACGTCTGTTGAAAATAGAATGATTGCTGTGTTATACTGTGTGTACACACGAACGAGTGGGCACGTTTGACGATCTGATCTACAATGACCTGCTGACGTATGCCGTCATCGTTTTGAATGGCGATTCAAAGGCGCATCTCGAAGTGGTCACGGAATATCAGCCTTTAGATCAGGCTCAATTATTATCATGAAGCAGACGATTGGAGAGATACCATATGACGATCAACTGTGTATGGGAGCATAACGGCAGAGACACCTTGCTTTATGCGGTGGATTTTGTAGGTGCATATACCCGCGGAGAAACATTGGAAGCCGCTGTCCGGAAAATGCAAGCAGAAATATGCTCTTATCTCAAATGGTGCGGCAAAAAAGCAGTAACAAGCATGGATATCGCCATCATCGAAGAAAAGGTTTCCGAGCTTGCGATCTGCGACGCGGACTCTGATG
>ENA-OUQH01000152-OUQH01000152.1-human-gut-metagenome-genome-assembly--contig:-NODE-152-length-57718-cov-37.182752_pt1 | contig 57718 bp, 46 predicted proteins | sample MGYA00237948_ERZ548828 | MGnify/ENA primary metagenome ERZ548828 (study PRJEB26490, sample SAMN05194711) | human gut metagenome | biome: terrestrial biome; feature: human-associated habitat; material...
ATTTCATTTCTTACTGAAATATAACCTAACAGAAAAAAATAAAGATTTGATGAAGTTTGCTACATTTTAGAAAATCTGTCCCGGAAGTTTTTCCTTCTCCATATACGGGAACTCTCTATCAAATGCCTCTGCTTCCTTTTCATTTACCAGATACCCTGCCGGAGGTGCATACTCTCCTGTAATTCCATTAAGATATCCCGGCATCAGTTCTTTGCACAGAAAGAAAGATGCATCCTCGCCTTCCGGCAATCCATGATAGCGGATGCCAAACTCGCTTGCCTGTTTAAATCCGCTTTTTCCATAAAAATCAATATTTCCTTCAAAGCATACTGCTCCGCATCCAAGCTCTTTTGCTTTTCCCAGAGAATAATCCAGTAAAATCTTTCCATACCCCTTCCTTTTAAGCTCCGGTGCAATACAGATCGGTCCCATGGTCATAATCGGAATACTTCTGCCATCATCGGCTGCAATCACAGCCTTCATAAACATGTTCTGTCCAATCAACTGTCCATCTAATGTCATGACAAAATCCAATTCTGGAACAAATGCCGGATCGTTGCGAAGCTGATGGAGTACATAATGCTCCAGACAACTTGGGCGATACACATTCCAGAAACTCTCCCTTACCAGATTTTCTACCTCATGGTATTCATTTTCTCTTTCCAATCGAATGATAATATTTTCCTTCATTTTCTTTTTCTCCATTTCTTTTTAACTCATGGTATTGCAATATAAAAAGCCACAATTCTAAATTCAAATCCTTTAGAATTAGCGGCTCTGCGTCTTTTGCGTCTGGCTCTTCATTTATTGTTTATGATTATGTTTATTTAATTTGGCAATCTGTTTGAATTTCCTTTTCTTAGCAGCAAGATAATCAACTGCATTTTTATTGTATGCATTCTCTGCTTTTAATTTCATATACGCTCTATATCGTTCTTCTGCAATCAATCCGTCCTTCACAGCCTGTCTCACTGCACATCCCGTCTCGTTTTCATGAGAGCAATCGCTGAATCTGCACTTCCTTGTTAGTTCTTCAATGTCCGAAAAAGTATGATCAATTCCATCCTCTGCACTCCACATTCCGAGTTCTCTCATTCCAGGCGTATCTATTACCATTCCTTTCCCCGATATCATAAAAAGCTCTCTATGTGTTGTGGTATGCCTGCCTTTATCATCATTTCGAAGGTCTCCAGTTTCCAGTTGATCTGTTCCCAATATATGATTGAATAGAGAGGACTTTCCTACGCCTGATGAGCCTACGAATGCAACTGTATGGTATTCCTTAAGATATTGATAAATCTCGCTTAAACCATCTTTGTCTACTACAGATGTTTCAATAATCGGTACCCCGATTGCAATATTTTCTATCCAAAAAATTAGCTTTTTGCACCGGACTGATATTCGCAGTTACTATTTTCGTAACAATGCTCCCACAATGCATCGGATTTTTAAGTAATAGTTCTGCTTCTTCTTCATCAAGTTCCTTTGGAACACCCAATATAATATTATTCTCACACAAAAAATGATTATACTGTGTTCCTATTTTTCTTTGAAAATTCATTTTGCTATACATCCTTTCGATTTCTAATTTTAGTTCTACAATAGTCAATCCAATTTAGAAAATCGAAATCCTTTTTTGCTATAAACCCTTTCCTGCAATCTTTTCCAATTGCTTACCTATTTCATCAAGGCTATCTCTCTTTTTTTGTTCCATACGAACATAATTAGATGTATTTATCAAACAATTTATACCCTTCATTGGTAATTCAAATCGCTCTTTATACATCTTTGCACCGCTATAATACTGAACATTAATTATTAGAGGTTTCTCACACAATTTCATATAATCGCCTGTTCCGTCCGCTGGCACGCAAATAGAGTAAACATATTTATCATCCGCAGGGAGAAATATTTCTATGTCTTTTAATTTTTGCAATGTATCTGCAACATTTGAATTTTTTTCTGTGCTTCTTAAACACTCTAACCACTCTGCCGAAATATTTATTATTAATTTTTCCGCCATTGTCTTTCCAATATTATGAAATGCCAAACAATATAATTGTCCCTCTAATGTTACAAAACGAGGAATTACATGGGCTCTGTTACTTTCTTCAAACTGTCGTTGAGCTTCTTCTGTTTGCCTTCTTGTAGCTGATGCAGACTTTCCATTGAATATACATATAAATATCGTTGCAATAACATATACAAATGTCAGTACTGCCATAACAAATCCATTATTGTTATTCATCCATGTTATCAACTCTTTCATTAACGATTTCCTTTCGCTCTATTATGTGTTTTACAAAGCATTTGACAATTACTAATATCTGTTGCACCGCCATTACTCCATGCCGATACATGGTCTGCATCCATCTCACTTAACTTCCAGATACGACCATGGTTATTGTCAGAACCTAACGCACAAAGCGGACAATTTGATTTATCCGTTCCTCTAACTGCACTTGTCTGTTGTGCATACACACTTTTTTTCGTCGGCTCGTCAAAAATACGAATGTTCAGTAATTTTGTTTCTACGCAACCACCAAGAATATATTCATATATACCCTTTTTGTCTTTTACAAAATAGTCTGCAAGATATTCTTGTACTTTCTCTGACACCTCTTGCGGATTATATGCATTTCTGTGGTATGTCTCATATAATCTTCCCCAATCAAGACCGACCATAGATGAATCAACATCAAGAAAAACACTTGATACCCAATCTATAACTGAATTAAAATATGTCTTTAGTTCCGTTATATTCTCATCATACCTATGTTGGCTCATATATCCACTTATATTACCTTTGCTGACCCATTGTAAGGCTGTATGTAAATAATCCTGTCTATTTACACTACCAGAAATATATGCACTCCACTTTTGTATATTTGCATTCTGACTATTACTAAATTCTTCTTTTGCCTTTGTTACAAAAATTCCAGAATGAATTGCATTTAATAGTTCCTGCTGATTAAGTGGTATTCCTGCAATATTTATTGTTTCAAACCACTCTTTTATCTCACTTTCTTCCCCTTCACAAATATATATGGTTAATTTTGTTTCAAGAATTTTCCTTTTTAAATTCTCTGCTAAACCACCAAAATATTGTTCCATTCCGTTACTATCTTTAATAGCAAATTTTTCTGTAATAAAGCGGCCAAAACTTGTTATTCGCTGCTGTCCGTCCAACACCTCATATTTATCATCCGCAACTTTAGTAAAATAAATAAGTCCCAAAGGATAACCTTTTAACAATGAGTCAATAACTGCAACGTCCCTTTTCCCATCCGCATAAATATAATTACGTTGATATTCCGGCTGTATTGTAAGTTTACCAGACAGACCAAACAAACCTTTACCTTCGTAATCATTATAAACAAAACCCTTACAAATATCATCAACTGTAATATCTGTTCTTAATGTAGTTTCCATACCTCAATCTCCTTTAGCATTTATTATCACTATCTTTCTTTTCTGGATGCTTATGCCTTATATGTATACGAAAATATGTCGCTTTTCCATTTATATTATTTCCGTGAGAATGTTTTGCTTGAATCTCGTCGTTTTTCCCCCATGTATTTAGTATGCCATATCTATTGCTCCCCTCAATTATTTCAAATTGCTCTGGATTATATTTATCCAAAAAAGTAATTGGTACACCCATTACACCCTCATAATCACTCGGTATTGCATCTGTAAATGGAACTTCTATAACATCATAATTATCATATTTTGGATATTTTTCTTCTCTGATTTGTTTATGCTTACTATATTTTATGTTATCTTCCATTGTCATAAGTTGTAATGGTCTATGCCTTCGTCCATGGTCTATATTGGTTAACCATAAGCAATTATTTGTTGCTACAATTCTTTGTCCTTCTTCGTCAATTCCTGCTTCCGTTCCATTCAAAGCATAAAAATCTGGTACAATAAACCCAGATATCCATCTGCCCATACCATTACCAAGCCAAACTTCATTATTTTTTATTTTAGGAAACACTTCTTTATAAGTAATGCAATTAATATTTCCTATTATCAAAAATTGTTTTTCAGCTTCCATAATCCATGTTACAAATTCCCTAAATAAACTAAATGGAGGATTTGTAATAATAATATCTGCTTCATCACGAAGTTTTTTTACTTCATCACTTCTAAAATCTCCATCCCCTTCCAAATATGACCATTCCAAATCATTTATATCTATTCTCCCAGAAACGTCATTATCTTTTTCTAAAATAAATATTTTTCCGTGCGTATCTGTTTTTTCTTCATCATATTGAGGACTATTTATTTCAAAAAGTGTTATCTGATGATATTCTACCTTTTTACTCGCTGACGCATAACTTGTAGAAATCAACTTTTTCAATCCAAATTTTTCGAAATTTTGTGCAAAAAATTTTGTAAAATTACTCCATTCAGGGTCATCGCAAGGCAATAGCACTATTTTACCTCTAAATACATCTGGATTATATTCCAAATATGCATTTACTTCTTTTTGTATATCAGTATATTTTGTATAAAATTCATCATTTTTTGCTGTCTTTGCCGCAGACAATCCTCTATTTTCTCTCATATCTCTATCCTTTTCTATATTGTGCTAAAACTATTGTACCAGAAAATGAAAGAAAGCGGTCAAACTTTTTATAAGTTCAACCGCTTCACAATTAGTTTCTATGAACGTGCTCTCTTTATAAACTTTTCTCGTAAATTGGTCATAGGATTTAATTCATCATACAATACCACTAACTAATTTTAGTAGAGTTTTGCGCCAGCAGGAATATGGTTATCAACCATAAGAAGATGAAGTTCTTCATCCTCTGAATCCTTAAGATTGTTTACTGCTGAAAGTAACATACCACAAGATTCAATTCCCATCATCTTTCTAGGTGGAAGATTTGTGATGGCAATAAGTGTCTTTCCAACAAGCTCTTCCGGCTCATAGTAAGCGTGGATTCCGCTTAAAATAGTACGGTCTGTGCCTGTTCCGTCATCAAGAGTAAACTGTAACAGTTTCTTTGACTTCGGTACTGCAACACACTCTTTAACCTTTACTGCACGGAAATCTGACTTGCTGAATGTATCAAAGTCTACTTCTTCCTCAAATAAAGGTTCAATCTTTACATTGGAGAAATCAATCTTCTCCGGCTCAGCTTTTACCTCTTCTGAAGGCTTAGAACTTACGCCATTTTCATCCTTTACGCCACCGATACTCTTCATTGTCGGGAACAATAATACGTCCCTGATTGCCTGGCTATCTGTCAGAAGCATTACAAGACGGTCGATTCCGTATCCGATTCCACCTGTTGGCGGCATACCGATTTCAAGTGCGTTGAGGAAGTCCTCATCTGTGTGCTCTGCCTCATCATCACCTGCTGCTGCGTTGGCATCCTGTGCTGCGAAACGCTCACGCTGGTCGATTGGGTCGTTGAGCTCTGAGTATGCGTTACACATCTCCCATGTATTACAAAACAGCTCGAAACGCTCTACCTTTGTAGGATCGCTTGGCTTCTTCTTTGTGAGAGGTGATATCTCGATTGGGTGATCCATGATAAATGTTGGCTGGATAAGCTCTTTCTCACAGTACTCCTCGAAGAAGAGGTTTACGATGTCACCCTTCTTGTGACGCTCCTCATACTCGATATTATGCTCGTCTGCAAGCTTCTTTGCGGCTGCATCATCAGGTACCTGGTCGAAGTCTACGCCTGCGTATTTCTTGATTGCGTCTATCATTGTCATTCTTGCGAATGGCTTTCCAAGGTCGATTTCCACGCCGTTGTATGAGATTTTTGTCGAACCGCATACCTTCTCAGCGAGGTAACGGAACATTGACTCTGTCAGCTCCATCATGCCCTCGTAGTCTGTGTATGCCTGATAAAGCTCCATAAGTGTGAACTCAGGGTTGTGACGTGTATCTACGCCCTCGTTACGGAAAACTCGTCCGATCTCATATACTCGCTCAAGTCCTCCGACGATGAGTCTCTTTAAGTAAAGCTCAAGGGAAATACGAAGCTTTACATCCTCGTTCAATGCGTTGTAGTGTGTCTCGAATGGTCTTGCTGCGGCACCACCTGCGTTTGAGACAAGCATAGGTGTCTCAACCTCCATGAAATCACGACCTGCAAGGAAGTTACGGATTTCCTTGAGTATCTGTGAGCGCTTGATAAATACCTCTTTGCTCTCCTGATTCATGATAAGGTCTACATATCTCTGACGGTATCTGGTGTCTGTGTCTGTCAGTCCATGGAACTTCTCAGGAAGGATCTGGAGTGATTTAGAAAGTAATGTCATCTCCTCTGCATGGATTGAGATTTCGCCTGTCTTTGTTCTGAAGGCGAAGCCCTTTACACCGTAGATATCACCGATGTCTGATTTCTTGAAGTCTGCGTATGAGTCTTCTCCGACATTGTCCCTTGCCACATATACCTGGATATTGCCCTTTAAGTCCTGAATATTGCAGAAAGAAGCCTTACCCATGACACGCTTGAACATCATACGTCCTGCGATGCTTACCTCGATTGGCTTTGCATCCATGATTTCTCTTCTCTCGTTGTAATCGTTGTTGATTACCTCTCTCTTTGCAGCGTCATCCAAGCCCTCAACATCCGGAGCCTTTCTGTCACCGAGAATCTCAGCCTCATGAGCATTGTAAAGCTCCTTTACATCGCTGCTGTGATGAGTGACATTGTACTTTGTAATCTGGAAGGGATCCTTTCCTGCTTCCTGTAAATTCTGTAATTTTTCACGGCGGACCTTAAGGAGCTGGTTTACGTCCTGCTGCTGTCCACCCTTGTTATTATTCTGATTTGCCATTTTTTACCTCTTTTAGTTCTCTTCTGCTCTCTGGATCTCGAGTACCTTGTATGTGAGCTCTCCTACCTGAGTCTCAACAGTTACAGTATCTCCGACTTTCTTTCCAAGAAGAGCTTTACCTACAGGTGACTCGTTTGAAATCTTGCCCTTTAAGCTGTTTGCCTCTGTTGAACCAACAATTTTGTACTCAAGCTCCTCATCAAATTCACAATCTAAGATGCGGATCTTACATCCGATAGAAATCTTGTCAAGGTCAACCTCCTCCTCAACAACAACCTCTGCATTTTTAAGGATTTTCTCGATTTCCTCAATACGAGCCTCGATATCGCGCTGCTCATCCTTAGCTGCATCATACTCAGCATTCTCAGATAAATCACCCTGCTCACGAGCCTCCTTGATCTTCTGAGAAACCTCTTTACGCTTAACAACCTTTAACTGCTCAAGCTCATCCTCGAGCTTCTTAAGACCTGCATATGTCAGAATATTTTTCTTGTTATCCATGATTCTTACCCTTCTATCTTCCTTTTTTTATTTTTGATATTTATTGTACTCATTTAGTATATTAACTTCCCACACCAAGGTCTTCAATACCGGAAAGTATACAGTATGTTCCGAAGAAAAATATGAACTGCCACGGAGTCCCATTACACCCGGCAACGGAAACCCCGCAGCAAAGAAAAACCCTCTATCCGCGATTCGCATCCGTGGCTAACTTCATATTTTTCTGAGGAATATACTGTATGCTATGCCGGTAACTTCGATAAACTGAATGTGGGAAGTTTCACATACTAAATTTAAAGCCTATTTTAACGCGTGTATTATAATTGAAAATCCCCACGCTGTCAAGGATTTGACCGATTTCAATTTCGAAGCTTCTACTTATACAAATTATACAAAAGCTCCTCAAGCTGTTCTAAGCTCTCCACCGTATTCACCGCCGCGCGCAGCCTTGATGAATGCGGATATCCTGCCGTATACCACGCTGTGTGCTTTCTCATCTCGTGTATCCCCGTGTACTCGCCCTTGAACTCTATCATCATGCGTGCATGGCGCAGTATCATCCGGCGTACTTCCTCAAAGGATGGCTTTTCCTGATGCTCGCCGGTCTCAAAGTAATGCAGTATCTGTGAGAAAATCCATGGATTGCCCTGCGCTCCCCTGGCTATCATAAAGCCGTCGCAGCCTGTCTGCTCCTGCATTTTTATTACATCCTCTGCGCAAAGCAGGTCTCCGTTTCCTATGACCGGTATTGAGACAGCCTCTTTTACCTGCCTTATGATGTCCCAGTCGGCTTTACCGGAGTAGTACTGCTCTCTGGTCCTGCCATGCACTGCGACTGCGCTTGCGCCGCTTTCTTCAGCCACATGTGCCAGCTCTACTGCGTTGACATGCTCATCATCGAAGCCCTTTCGTATTTTTACGGTGACCGGCTTATCTATCGCTTTTACTATACTCTCTATAATCTGACCTGCAAGAATCGGATTTTTCATGAGTGCTGAGCCCTCACCGTTGTTTACGATTTTGGGCACCGGACAGCCCATGTTGATATCCAGTATGTCAAACGGTCTTTCCTCTATCTGCTTTGCTATCTGAGCCATTATCTGCGGGTCTGAGCCAAACATCTGGAGTGAAACAGGCTTTTCTCTTTCATCTATTGAAAGTAGCGACTCTGTATTTTTGTTTTTGTACAAAATTGCCTTGGCGCTGACCATTTCCATACATAAAAGGCCGGCTCCCTGCTCCTTGCACAATAAGCGAAATGGCAGGTCTGTCACGCCTGCCATAGGTCCCAGTATCAGGTTGTTTGGGAGTGTCACACTTCCTATCTGAAGCTTTCGTATCTGATGAATATCCATACTATTACTTCACTCCCTTGCGGTTCTGCTTGCGATACACGAGGTTTATGCCCTTTAATGTCAGATCCGGATCGTATACATCCACGTTTTCTGTCTCATTGGATATTATTCTGCCGAGTCCGCCAGTCACTACAACCTTTGCATCGTACATGCCTGTTTCTTCCTTTACCTTGTTGATGATATACTCTGTCTGTCCTATCTGTCCATACACAAGTCCCGCCTGCATGCTTGTGATAGTGTCCTTTCCGAGGATATTATCAGGCTTTTTAATCTCTATCTCAGGAAGCTTTGCCGCATCCTCCCAGAGTGCCTTGGCTGAGATACGTATGCCCGGTGCTGTGATTCCTCCCATGAAGGTACCGTTTTCATCGACCATATCGTAGGTGGTTGCTGTGCCAAAATCTATGACCAAAACAGGTCCTCCATATAATTCATATGCAGCTACGGCGTCTACTATACGGTCTGCGCCAATTTGCTGCGGATTTGGTGTGGCGATACGGATGCCTGTTTTGATGCCCGCCTCCACGATTATCGGCCTGATATTGAAGTATTTTATGAGGCCATTCTGCAGTGAATGCATGATATTCGGTACAACGGAGCAGATGATTGCATCATGTATGTCGTCCATGCCTACCTGATTTCTTTCAAGCAGAGTGCTCAGAAGCATGCCGTATTCATCCGATGTACGTGGCATTTTGGTTGTAATTCTAAAGCTTGCTTTTATCCTGTCACCATCAAACACGCCGCATGTTATGTTTGTATTTCCTACGTCCAGTGCTAAAATCATCTGTTATTCCTCCTCGAGTCCTTCTCCCAAAAATACTATGCGATAATACGTCTCTATCGACTCGAGCAGCTCTCTTCGCTCGTTGCGGTACTGCTTTATCTTTAGCACGCTTCCTATCTCGTCATAGAAAAAGTCGTTTTCCTTGCAGGATGTTCTGAAATCGAGGTTTCCGTCCTCATCAAACACCAGCTCCAGTATGCCTCCCACATCCTCTGTATACAGGACGCACATGATTTTGAGCTCGTCCCTTATTGTCTGTGGAAGTCCGTTAAAATTCTCGTTCAGATAATATTTTTTCTGATATGCGTTTGACACGCAAAGTACTACCTCTTTAGACATATCCGTATATTCCTCTCACTGATACTTCTCCGCTTGAAACCAGCTTACGCGATTCCCATGTGTCCACGATCAGCTCGCCCTTAGGCGTGATGCCCATCGCTTTTCCGTCAAACGGCTCCTTCGGATCCAGTACCCTTACTGATTTGTTCCTGTTGACCAACAGCTCATCATACTCCCTGACGAGGGCTGAAAGGTCCTGCGTCTTTAAAAATGTGTCATAATACTGCTCAAAGTATGACATGGTCTCTGCGATTATCTGCGCACGGTGAAATCTTTTGCCACCTGCTTCTATCATGAGTGAGCTCGCCATCTGACTGATTTCCTCCGGAAAGCTCTCATTATGCACGTTGATACCGATACCTACAACAATATGGTTGATGTAGTCAAACTGCGCATTCATCTCTGTGAGTATGCCGCACACCTTTTTGCCGTTTACCACAATGTCGTTTGGCCACTTTATCATGGCTTCCTCGCCGGTTACGCTTGTTATTGCCTTTGCGACAGCAAGCGCTGCCACAAGCGTGAGCATGGATGCATTGTTTGGATTGATATCAGGCTTTATCATAAGTGTCATGAAAATACCTGTGCCGGACGGCGATACCCAGCTGCGGCCGCGACGCCCCTTGCCTGACTCCTGCTTGTCCGCTACAACTAAGGTGCCGCTCGGATAGCCTTTTTCGGCAAGCTCCTGAGCCTTGATGTTGGTGGAGTCTATTGTATCAAAATACAGCACTTCCTTTGCCACCCATTCTGTGTGCATGAGGCTTTTTATCTCCGCCTCTGTCATCAGATCCGGCGCTGCCATAAGCCTGTAGCCCTTATTCTGTTGTGCCTCTATCTCATATCCGGCTTCCTTTAGCTGGTTTATGGCCTTCCACACGGCTGTGCGCGATACTCCGAACCGGTTGCATAGCTCCTGCCCTGAAATATAGCCGTCAGCGCTGCGTAGAAGCCTAAGTATTTCTTCCTTCATACTTTATTCCTTAGCTTTCCGTCAATCTTTTGTTGCGGTCATTGCTTGCCGTACTAGTCCGCAAGTGTTGCACGCATGATAGCCTTGATTGAGTGCATACGGTTCTCTGCCTCATCAAATACCACTGAGCGCTCTGACTCAAATACCTCGTCTGTCACCTCAAGCTCGCTCAGTCCAAACTTCTCATAGACCTGCTTGCCGATAGTGGTCTTTAAATCATGGAATGCAGGCAGACAGTGCATAAAGATTGCGCTATCCTTTGCATTTTCAAATGCTTTTGCATTTACCTGATATGGCTTTAAGTCGTTAATTCGCTCTGCCCATACCTCTTCCGGCTCGCCCATTGATACCCACACATCTGTGTAAATGACATCTGCGTCCTTTGTGCCCTCTGCCACATCCTCTGTGAGTGTGATTGATGCGCCTGTTGTTTCTGCAACGTCCTTACAGTATTTTACAAGCTCATCATTTGGGAAATATTTCTTGTTTGTGCATGCCACGAAGTCCATGCCAAGTTTTGCACATGTGACCATGAGTGAATTGCCCATGTTGTATCTTGCATCGCCCATGTATACAAATTTCACGCCCCCCAGTCTGCCGAGGTGCTCACGGATTGTAAGCATATCTGCTATCATCTGTGTCGGGTGGAACTCATTTGTCAGGCCGTTCCATACCGGTACGCCTGCGTATTTAGCCAGCTCCTCCACGATTTCCTGTCCGTATCCACGGTACTCGATTCCGTCAAACATTCTGCCGAGCACGCGCGCTGTATCGGCGATGCTCTCCTTTTTACCTATCTGTGAACCGCTCGGGTCAAGGTATGTGACATGCATTCCAAGGTCATGTGCCGCTACCTCAAAAGAGCAGCGAGTTCTGGTACTGGTCTTTTCAAAAATCAGCGCTATATTCTTGCCTGTGAGGTCATCATGTCTGATGCCTTTTTTCTTCTTTTCCTTCAGCTCCTGTGAGAGGTCAATCAGATAAGTAATCTCTTCCGGAGTGTAATCCATAAGTTTTAAAAAGTTTCGTCCCTTTAACTGCATTGCTCTTGCCTCCTGGGTTTTATTTGCATCGTTTATAGATGCAGGTTGCTATAATTTATATCTGTAGGTTGCTATAATGATGTCATTTTACTCTATTTTGTGGTATGTTGCAAGAGGTTTGAAGCATTGACGCTCTGACTGTAAAACCACGCCGTACAAATAATTAAAGAGGCTGCAAACCAACAAGCTTTGTTGATTTGCAGCCTCTTTGTTATTTCTTTGTATTGGCTGTATATTATCTGAACTTCATATTTCCGATTGATATTCCTGAGCCATGGTCATTGAAGGATGTACATCCTCCTGTGTTGTCCACTCCGGACATTGCCTCCTGTGCTGCACTGTAGCATGAAGAAGAAATGCGTCCGCTAAGCTTTCTTGCGAGCTTTCCTGATGATGCCGGTCCAAACTGGCCTTTCTGGTAAATAACACCTGAGATGCTGTTTGGATATGAGCTACTCTTTACTCTGTTGATGACTGCCGCTCCTACTGCAAGCTGACATTCATAGCTCTCTCCGCCTGCCTCACACTCGATGATTGCTGCAAGAAGTGTCAGGTCATCTGCTCCTGCACTTACTGCCTCGCCCTGTGTGGTCTCTGTTTTCTTTGATTCCTTTGCTGCTTTTGCAGCTTCTTTTGCTGCCTTTTCTTCTGCGGCCTTTCTCTCAGCCTCTTTCTGTGCAGCTATCTGAGCCTGTTCCTCTTCAATTGTGATACCCACTCTTGTGTTGAGGGAACGTGTCGCATAATCTGCTGCGATATATCCTGTCTGTGAATCGCTGACTACTGCAATCCAGCCGTCCGGTGCCTGCGCTGCGCGGTCCACCTGATAGGTCTTGCCCTGGTCAGCTACCTCTAAGGCCTTGCTGTTTGTATCTGCTGTCTCTCTCACACGAAGTCCGTCTGTATTTACTGTAGCAATTTCTCCGCATGTGTCGTAAGCATAGCTTAGTGCGTCAGTTCCGGTCACACAGTAAGATACATTGACATATCCGTCTACATTTCCTGACTTGATGTGAGCCCATGTGCCATCGTTTTCTACGATGTCTGCCACACTTCCTTTATATAGTTTTCCAACAATATCTGACTGTTCATCGGCCTGTGCTCTTACGTTGAGTGATTCTTCAACGTTTGGCATAAGCTTTGTCTGCCATTCCTGCTGCTCCTGTGTGAGCTGTGGCTGCGCCTCCTGCTGTGCATCCTGTGCTGTTGCCACCATCTCAACATTTTCTTTTTCTACTGTAACAGCATTCTCTGCTGTGAGGCTCTTCTCATAATCAAAAAGAGTCGCTGCTACGCCAGCATAACTATTATAACCAGTATGCTCTAAACCAGTGTTTGCTAGCACCTTATCCTCTGCTTTGACCTCAGAGCGTCCGCTGTTAGTAACCGCGGTAACCGTCAGCATGGCGCACAGTCCACAGACCGTAATGCTATCGATTACTTTTTTGTTTAGCTTCATATAATCCTCCATATGGTGTAGTATATGTTGTTTTTGTTACGTTTATTACACCTATGTTGCATTTGTTACAACTTTGTTACAGTCGGTATAATATCACAGTAATAGCATTTTGTCAAATTTCATGGAAAAATCTCCTGAAGCACCGATGAAATCACCCCATTCTGATGTGCCTTATGCTCTATCTCCAGCTTGTCGCTTTCGCTTCTCGACAGCTCGTCTATGTAGTCGCTCACCTGTTTTTCTATTTTATAAATCTCGTTGCTCAAAAGTCTTATCCTGTGTGAGAGTGCGAACAATGTCACAATGACTGTCAGCATGAAAAGTGCAAGCATTATCGCAAGTATGCCTCCTGCCACGATGTCCATATTGTCCATTGATAATTCCATATTAATGTGTCCTCCCTATTATTCTTTTTCCGATACATCATTCAAAATTTAACTTAACCTATAACGCAGGATGATGTACTATTGATTATTATAACCAATTCACTTGAACTTAACAGTTCCTATCGGTCGCAAGTTTCGACATTTGTTTTGTATTGCAGGGCAAACTTTCACCGGTAACTTGGTATTGACTTTTATTGTGTTGAGTATAATATAAATATGAGACAAACAGGAATGCAAGAAAGGATACATATATATGAAGAAAATAGTTATGACAGGCGGCGGTACTGCAGGTCATGTCACTCCAAATATAGCTCTTATGCCGGCACTTAAGGAGGCCGGATACGATATCGAATACATTGGCTCAGTAAACGGAATGGAGAAGGGGCTGATCGAAGCCCAGAAGATTCCTTACCACGGCATTTCATCAGGAAAGCTGCGCCGATACTTTGACTGGAAGAACTTTACAGACCCGTTCCGCGTGTTAAAGGGCTACGGTCAGGCTGTAAGCCTCATGAAAAAACTCAAGCCTGATGTAGTATTTTCTAAGGGTGGCTTCGTTTCCGTACCTGTCGTGCTTGCCGCAAAGCACTGCCATGTGCCTGCCATCATCCACGAGTCGGATATCACCCCGGGGCTTGCCAACAAAATCGCCATAAAGGGTGCCAAAAAGGTCTGCTGCAATTTCCCTGAGACCATGAAATATCTGCCTGCAGACAAGGCTGTGCTCACCGGATCACCTATCAGACGCGAGCTTTTTAGCGGCGTTGCCGAAAATGCCATAAAGCTTTGTAATTTTCCTGACCATAATAAGCCTGTCATCCTCATCATCGGAGGAAGCCTCGGCTCTAAAAAGGTTAATGAAGCTGTCCGTGAGATTCTTCCTGAACTACTAAAGGATTTCTATGTGATTCACCTCTGCGGAAAGGGCAATCTGGACAACAAGCTTGCCGGAATCACAGGCTATGCACAGTTTGAGTACGCCAATGCTGAGCTCACCGACATGTTTGCTCTGGCTGACATGGCTATTTCAAGAGCCGGAGCCAACTCCATCTGCGAGCTGCTTGCTCTGCACAAGCCAAACATCCTGATTCCTCTTTCTGCTGCTGCCAGCCGCGGAGACCAGGTATTAAATGCAAAATCCTTCAAAAAGCAAGGTTTTTCATATGTCATCGAGGAGGAGGAGCTCACAAAGGATTCTCTGCTTAGCGCAGTAAAAGAGGTGTACGGCAACAGGGATAAATATAAGGATGCCATGGCAAAAAGCGGTCAGATGGATTCCATCGCCACTATAATCGATTTGATTAACTCTCAGGTGAAGAAGTCGTCATAGGGTCAGAGTCTGTTTAAAGCGTCATTGCATATCATAAAAAAGAAAAAGCCCGGATATGAACTACATTTGCATATCCGGGCTTTTGGTTTTTCAATAATCTGATTAATCATAAATGAGGGGCAAAATACCTTTTGACCCTCATATCATAATATATAATAACTACTACATGCTCATCTCGTCGCAGATTTTCTTCATCTCGTCATCAGTGAACTCCTTGTGATTCCACTCTATGACATTCTTATTGTCATCTGACTCATATCTTGGAATCAGGTGCATATGGAAATGGAATACTGTCTGACCTGCCACCTCACCATTGTTCTGTACCAGGTTGTAGCCTTCACAGCCAAGCACATCTTTCTCGTGTGTCATAATCCTCTTTGCAAGCTTTGCTGCCTTGGCAAGTGTCTCATCCTCAATCTCGAAAATATTTGCATAATGCTGCTTCGGAAGGATAAGTGCATGTCCCTTTGTGGCAGGACTTGCATCGAGTATTACCTTGAAATCATCATCCTCATAGATTGAATTGGTCGGGATGTCCCCATTTGCCAGTTTACAGAAAATACAGTTGTCATCTTTCATCTTTGTCACCTCATATATATAATTATTTTGTAACTGTTAAGAATCAAAAAGCCCATTAAAACGGAAATATCTGATCAAGCATGCGCAGTGTCTTGAAATTGCCTTTTGCTGTCATTTCTCCGGTCATAAATGCTCTCTGGAAGGTCATGTGACCATCTATTATAGACTCCATGATACTCTTCGAAAATTTGGCGTAAACATCCACTATATCCTCTTCGCCATAGTGTATATCCAGCTTATCCTCATCCACCTTTATATATAATGGATTTTTAATACCCTCTATATTAAATGAATAGCAGGCTTTGAATTCACGAAGCGGAATAAAATGTGCTTCAAGCTCCTTTATATATGGCATGTCATCTGTAGACGCCTGCTGCCCGAGCATGTCCTTGAACATGGTTGCAAGCTCCTCGATATCCTCCTTCTGCTGCTTTACATATGTATCATCAGACACATACTTCGACAGCTGCTCGCTCTCCTGTGGGGTGAGATTGAGCTGCTGTGTCCTGAGTACACTTTGCTTCACTGCCTGATTGCTTGTAGGCAGGCTCTTAATCTTCTGGGATATCGTGCGATACAGATTCTCCGCGCGTTTTTCTATTATGAGATTATACTCCTTATTGAGCTGAAATGTAGTAATATCCTCTACATATCCGCATAACCCTGAGCACGGCAGACCGCCAAGTATCTCCCATGCATTGCATAGTGTGGTTTCTGCCTCGCGCTCTCCATATGTGGTAGACATAACAATAGGCTGCATATATGTATTGCTTATCTTTTCCTTATCGCCGTAGAGCCAGCATGCATCAAGGAACTGCTGCATGTATCCACCTATACCAAGCCACTCAACCGTCGTTGCGAGAATGATTCCATCTACATCCTTAAAGGTCTGTGGCAATGTAGCTATTTCATTTTTGTGCTCATAGATATTGTATCTCTCCACCTTTACGCGGAGCTCCTTTAGCACATTTTCTATCCTGCTTATCACATACAGTGTCGGGTCGTCCAGTAAACCTCTTCCACCATAATAAATATTTATCTTCATGTAGCTTCTCCTACCATTAATTTTTAGTTGATATTATATTTATTATATCTCTTTTTGCGATATAAAACAATTGAAATAACAAATCCGCCTACGAGCCCGCCTCCATGAGCCCAATTGTCCACTCCCTGCGTTGAAACTCCATAGTATATCATCAGTATAACCATAAATACAGCCTGCTGTCTGCTGATGCCCTCATAAAAACCTCTGTTTGCTATAACTATCCACACAAGTGCTCCCACCAGACCAAATATCGCCCCGGAGGCGCCTGCCGATACCGCAAAGTCATTATTATAAAGCATAACGATGTACGATAATACACTTCCACACATGCCTGACACAAGAAATGTAATCAGAAGCTTCACATGCCCCATGGCTTTCTCGACTATCTGACCGACAGCAACTAAAACCACCATATTGTTAAGTATATGCATCAATCCAAAATGCATAAACATCGAAGTGAACAGCCTCCAGTACTGGCCATCCTTTATATACTCAGGGTACATGGCTCCGTGGGCAGCCATATACTGTGCATCAAGTGTGCTGCCTGATAAACTCATCAGCACAAAAACTATTATATTTACCACTATTATGCCAATTGTCATATATGGTTTATCATCAAATCTTTTTATATTCTGCAAAGCTGTGGAGTCTCCTTAATTTTCCTGTTAAATACTTTTTTCTTATTATAAATTTTAAGGAGCTTATTTGCAACAATTATACAAAGCGGTACTTAACATCGGCAAATCTGATGATATCATTTGACTTGAGCTGCTTCTTCTGCTTGTACGCAAGCACCTCATTATTCACAAAGGTTCCATTTGTGGAGTTTAAATCCTCCAGATAAAATTCCTGGTTTTCCCTATTTATAACTGCATGAAAATGACTTATTGTATCCTTGCCTATTACTGCATCGGCCTCATCGCCCTGACCAATACGCGTACAATCTTTGTCTATTATTATATTACTGCGGTTTTCCATGCCCTCATACAAAAGCATGCCCTGTGGGTGCTCCCTGTAATCGCTCAGACATACAGTGGGGTGTATCTGACGCGGTACAGGCTCCGGTGCAGCCTCTGGGCTTGGGTGTATAAGCATGGTGTCATCTACCTTTTCACGATTTTCTTTTCGTTTTTCTTTTTTAAACCATTTTCTGTTTATGTCCGGTTTTTTAGGCTTTTCTATCACTGACGCCTGCTTCTTTCGCTCCGGCAGCCTGATATCCAGCTGCTCCAGCAGATACACCCGAAGCTTATCGTACAGTGTAGGCTTTATCTGCTCCTTAGGCTCCTCTACTCTGACCTGTGGCTGTGAAATCGGCGCAACCACCTCCTCCACCGGCTTTTCTGCCACCTTTTTCTGTCGCTCCTCGATTATGGCATTTCTAATATCAGCGATACTGTAATTGCCATTTATGGTTTTCTCGTATATGCCATATGCTATATGTATCGCTTCAGCATCACTGTGATCAAGCTTTGTGAGCATATACTCCATCAAATGCTGGAATGTATTGCAAATGGTTTTCATCTGTGCCGGGTATGCTGTAAAATATATTTCCTCATCCTGATTTACCCCTTTTATGTGTATTAGCTGAGGATCAAGCACCAGAGATTCTGTGCTAACAAGATGATTCTCCAAAAGCTCCATCTTGTTACAGATACTCACCACAAGCTTTTCAAGAAACTCAAGCTTTATATCATTATACTGGCAGCGCATTTCCAAAGACTGGACTCCGGATATATCATACCAGTACTGCCCTTCATTATTCACATAACACTTCTCCATCTTCAGAAAGCCCGGAATATTGTTTTTCAACAATATCTTTTCATCTAACGGCTTCACCTCGTCACAACGCAGCTTCATAAAGCTGCCTGTCATCTTTCTCTCATATACTATTTCATTAGAATTCATTTACAACCTCTTTCAAAACCTGATAATTATAGAAATCATCCACCAGCCACATATCAGTAGCATACTCATAAGAGCTGTCTGCTTTCATTTCGTTATACAGCACAAGTCCCATCTTCATCACTATCGCAAGCATAACAATAAATATAGGTATAATAATCGCACCTTCAACTGTATAACTGCCTTTTAATCCATAAGATAAATCTACATTTAATTTATTCCCAGTCACATAAACACCTCCGTCAGTCCATATCCAAGCAGTAGGAATGGTGTAAATGCAATCTGCTTCTTTCTTCCAGCCCTGCCTGATGCAATTAAAATAACAGAGATTATTCCCGCTATTGTCAGTCCCATCACCATAGTGCTGCACACTATGTCAGCTGTCACAAACAATCCCATAAGCGTCACAACAGCAGCATCTCCATATCCTATCTGCTCCCTTGTAAGAAACGCAACTGCCATAAGCACTATACCGGGAATCAGGGCAACAGCCACTGATATAATTGACTGCTTCGTATAAAAAGAGCTTGCAATACCTGCAATCCCCATTACTACCAATACAACTACCGGTATCTTTTTGGTTGAAAAGTCAATTATACTGATTATTCCAAGTAAAATGATAAGCTGTATCATGTTCCTTCTCCTTTACATTTACTGCACAGATTTTTGCCATCTACCTCCGACTTATGCACCTTGTGTACTGTCCGCTTAAGCTTACTGCATCCAAGCTTTCCGTGATAGTTCGTGCCATAATCTGTTATAAATACCGTTGAACCTTCTGTTTTTTTATCCGCGGCACAGTAGCATGCGTGGTATTTCCTACCATCTTTGTTTCTGCTTGCCCCCACCTGTGACCATTTGATGCTCTTTATACTTAAATCCAGGTAGTTGCACTGCTCGGACAGGTGATAAACACTGCCATAGTCAGTGTAAAATACATATGGGTCCGTCTTTTCACCGGGATTTTTGCCTGTCCATTTTCTGCTGTTGCTATAATCCTCTATCCATATTCCATCTACCGTAAAAAAGCTCACCGGAAGCTTAACCTTATACTTTGCTTTAAGCGAGACATCATCACCATCCATACTTGAGCCAAGTAGTGACACTCCATACCTTCCACCGCTCACGTATGTATCAATGTGCTTTGAGTCAGATATTCTACTCCTAAAGAGTACCTCTGCTGTCGCCACTGAGACAACGGACGAATCATTTGCACTGCTCGCTAATGCACTCATCCTGGATGAATAATACAGAGCAGCCTTCACCTGCGACTCCACCTGAACCACCCTGAAGAAAAAAAGTATAAATACAAAAAAGCCTGCTACAAGCGGAAATATTACCGCGGCCTCAAGTGTATATGACGCTTTCAGGCAGGTGCATGAGGGCATCTTTTGAGAACTATCATCGCCTGGGAGTTTGGCCTTTCTATAAAGTTTTTTTATGTGGAACTTTACTTTATTAACAAAAGACACCTTCATACACCTGCCTTTCTTATTTCGTCATCGTCCATAATAGGAATACTTTGCCTTATTTTTAATGGTATACTCGTTATCTGCCCCATCTAACAGATTCACAAAGCATAAAAATATGCCATGATATTTGTAGCTTACATCTGTACTAAGCTCACAGATTGCATTGTCCATCCTAAAGCTCTCATGCGCACCGGTCATACGCACTGTAGCCTCCTGCACATCCATCGAGCGATACGCTATATTTTTCATGCTCTTTGTAAAAAGCAGCATACCCAGATATGATTTGTAGCCTATTCCTTCATTTGAGCTTTTTGCCTTCACCTGCCCTGTGAGCATGCTTGTCATGCCATACAGACTCGATGTCCATGACGTATCACTTTTTATCAGTGGAATCTTATCCCCATCCAAAAGTGCCCTTAAATCCAGCACACTTTCACAGAATGCCCAGGCCGCCAGAATTCCCTTTTCCACCCCTTCAATTACCTCCGGTGTCAGAGTAATTCCACCGATAATTGCAGCAAGAGCCATCGCCTGTGCCTGCTTTGATGCGCTTCCTGCCAGGTATGCCATATTGGCAGCCGCACGCAGAGCCAGTATTTCTGCTATAACGATCTTCAGATTATCCTTATCACTCGCTCTGCCTCCTATGATGTACTCCACCTCATAGTTAAGGGCATGATTTGGATTTGTATCAGTGTAACAGCTCATATATGTCAGAATATACTGCTGCATAAGTACTTTCGCATACCAGTCATCACTACTTTCAGACCACCCCCCTGTTCCTTTATGCAGACTTCGCCCGGACACTCTGGCTGATATATCAATACTGTTTCCTGACACAGTGCTCTCATCAACCACCTGCGATAATATGCCTGATGCCTTTACTTTCTGCACCTTTACCAGCGGATTTTCTATTGCATTACCGCCTTCTGTGCTTTCTGCCTTACTTTCTGACGTCTGCTTTGCTTTCGAAACCGATGAAGGAGCACTGTAAGCTCTTGGCGGTGACGACCTCGCTATGCTTTTGCCTCCGCCTTCATGAGCTGCATTATCCTTTAAGGCTTTTAACGCACTATCTATTTTACTGTCATCATACTCACCCGCAGACTTGTTTTCATTCAATGAGCTATACTGACTGTAAAGATTTTTGACTGTTTCATAACCAATATTTTTCTTCATATATGAGACAACCGCATTTGTATACACATCACCACCATCATCCGTCATGAGCACATATTTCATGGATTCGAGTTCATCCATTGACAGCCTTAGCATACTGGTGCCGTTTACAATAGTACCCCCGGCAAAAGCTCCTGAATCGCTTATCTTAAAATTGTCAGTCGTAAGCTGCTTCATATACGACTTGACATTTTCGATATCCACATTGCCCATTGCGTCACTTCCGGCGTCATACGCTAACAGATGGTATTCATCCCACAATGGTCTGCAATACTGTGCAAAAACTGACTCTGCTACAGCCTCTGAATTCATGCATGCTATATTGGTAAGTGTCAGATTCCTGCCGGCTTCCAGTACAGTAAACAGAAACTGTGACACCAGCATGAGAAGCATTGTGGCAAATATCGTTATACTGCCTCTCACACTTTACCAGCCTCTCTTGAGATTGTCTGAAAGATATTGTTTACAAGCGTCGTAAGCTGCTTCTTAAAAATCAGCACCAGACCGATTAACACGACAATTATCAGTATCATTTCCACTACTCCTGCGCCATCCTCATCTAATAAAAAATTCTTAAATCCTAACATAATTTTTCCTTTCTATATCTTAAAATCAATGATTGCGGGTGCTATTACTATTGCTATGACTATAGCCATCATAATCATCATCGGCATAAGCATTTTGGTGCCGGCCTCTTCACCTAACTTTAAGGCTAAAAGCCTCCTCTCATCAAATGCATCCTCCGATTCCTTCTCGAGCATTTCACATACACCCTTACTTCCTTTGTGAATACTCTGTAAAATAATGCGTACAAGCTTCTGATAGCATGGCAGCTTTACTCTTTCCGCAAAACCTGCGTATGCTTTTCTGCCTGTCACGCCATCTGAGATTTCTCTCTCCGTCACAAGCATTTCCTCGTAAGCGGGCATAATATTCTCATCATTATTTTTCCGCTTATCAAGATAACGGGCGGTAATCCTATTCCATGCCTGCTCCATAGTCATTCCTGAACCCATCAAAACAGCCATTTTGCTGACTATCTCCGGATATTCGAGCTGCAGTTGTATATTTCTCTCCTTCTGCGCCGTCTTCTTTTTTTCCTTTTTCTCAAGCACCAGAAGAACTATAACAACAACTTCAAGCATGGCTATTTTAGCTGCCGTATTGCTTTTTTCCTGCGACCAGCTGAGCTTTACTCCATCTACCTCATCCGGCAGTATGAGCTTTTTAGTCCCTGTCTTTGACATCTCACTGTCAATATGTCTGTTGATATCCTTTATGAGGCGCTCACCCGCTTCCAGTTCATCCGGAAATACCACAAATGAGAAATCATACAGCTGTCTGTGTTCGCCACAGGAAAGCTCAACACTTGCGCTAATCAGCTTTCCCTGTTCATCATCAGCCTCCTCAAATGCATCCTGGTTCACATCTCCATTAATATCAACCACATCATAGTCACTCAGTGTCCACTCTGCCTCCACAGCTCCCGATGCATATGCATCCTTCATAATCACATGCCCTCTGACCTGTTCCACACTCTGATTCTCTTCACAAAAGCTGTCGTCTATCTCTTTTTTTGCCTGTGTAAACAGCTCATTCGCCTGTTTCTCCGAAGGCTGCTCCTCCCTAACCTTCAGCTGATAGCTGTAATCCTCATCGAGTCCATCCGCATTTAGCACCAGGTCATATACTGCATCTCCGTCACCTGTATCATTGCGTATAAGTGTATTATCAGTTATAGCATTTGACGACATGTCCATGATAAAAGCAAAAACTAAAACTATAACAAATAATGCTGCTATTCTAAGCCTCTTTCCTCCCGTCATATGCCTATTCCTACCTGTAAAAATTTCTTTGCCAGTTTAATTGCCCCTGCATAGGCTAAAAGACAGGTACTCATAAAGATTACCCCGATCAGGTTTCCATATAGTGCAGACATATAGTCTCTTGAAGACAGCTTTAAAAATGCCAAAAGAAATATCGGAATATAGTTCATAGTCTTTTGCTCAAGTCTTTTGGCAGAAACCGCAACCTCTATCTGTCGGTTGGTATCATACTTTGTCCACATCCTGTAAGTGGTAGACTCTATGATATCCACAAATCTGCCGCCGCTTCTCTTTGCAAATGAGAAAATATCAGAAAAATTGACTATATCCTCCAGACCGCTTCTATGAGCAAATTCTGACAGCACCGCCTCAAATGTCTGATTCATCTTTATCTGCCTGTTCATCTCCTGTATCTCAGACAGCATAAGCGAATCATTCCCATACATGAGCTCCATCTCTTTTTCAGCCTCCTGCCATGCATTCTCCACAGAGTATCCGGCCAACATATTCGAGCTCAATACCTTAAGTACATTCATAAACTCTTCATTTAGTTTTTCCTTTTGTCTTCTGACACCCTCCTGCCTGCACAGCTTTGCACAATACGCAAACACCGCCGGAAAAGCAATAACAACAATAGGACTGTCATAAAACAAATATGCGATAATCACTGTGGCAGCCATACTTTTTATGAAAACAATCCCCCAATCCTTTGTGGACATGGAATATCTGCTGTAATCCATATAATCAACCCCTTCATAACTGTTCAGTAACATATATTCCTATACTGACAGCTACAGCCTCTCTTACTTTAAATGCCACATAACAGCCTATACACTAAGCCCTGCTGCCATAAGCTTGTCGGTGTGACAAAGTGTCCCTGCTTTCTTTAAAAAGCCCTGTATCCTCCCACTGTCCAAAACAGCGGTTTCCTCAAAACGATACAGCGTATGCAGCACAATTTCACCATCCATAAATCCATCCACCTCTGATATCTCAAGGACTCTCCTGCTTTTATCCCTCAGCCTGCCAAGCTGGACAATAATATCTATTCCGGATGCTATCTGCTGCCGTATCGCATTGAGTGGGAAATCCTGACCTTGAAGCACCATAGTCTCAATTCTTGAAATGATATCATGTGGTGAATTGGCATGGCCGGTGGACAACGAGCCGTCATGTCCTGTATTCATAGCCTGAAGCATGTCAAGCGCCTCTGCACCTCTGCACTCGCCCACTATTATCCTGTCCGGTCTCATACGAAGAGCCGTCCTGATAAGATCTCTTATTGTAATTGGAGTAACCCCATCGGTATTTGCATTTCTGGTCTCAAGCCTTACTATATTTTTAGCTCCCAGAAGCTGCAGCTCCGCTGAGTCTTCAATTGTAATAATTCTCTCATCATCAGGAATATATTGTGACAGAGCATTCAGGAAGGTCGTTTTTCCGGAACCTGTACCACCGGAAATAAATATATTGTATTTGGCCTGCGTCAGTATCTGTAGAAGCCTTGCCACCTCCGGCGAAAGAGCTTCTATCTCAACAAGCCTCTCCATGCTCATAGGATGCTCCGGAAACTTTCTGATCGATACAGCCGAGCCGCCTATAGATATGGGGTTTAGCACTATATTTACCCTGGAGCCGTCACTAAGCCTGGTATCAACTATCGGTGATGCCTGATTTACAACCCTGTTATGGCGTCCCACAATCTGCTGTATCACATCCTCCAGCTTCTCTTCCGATGAAAAATGACCCTTGAACCTTTGGATTCTTCCGGCTTTTTCATAGAATATATCATTGGGACCGTTTACCATAATTTCAGTCACATCCCTGTCATCCACCAGCTCCTGCAGCACATCAAGCTTACGAAGAGAGTTGAATATGGTGCGCTCAAGCTCCGCTCTATCCTTTATAGTCATTGGTCTGTCGCGTGCCTCTCTTGAAACCACGCTTCCGATTAAATCACATATTTCCTCATCACTCAGCTCTCTGGACAAATCCATTTCAGAAAGTATAATATCTCTTATTCTCTGTCCAAAATCATCCAGCACACGAAATACCCCGAGTCATGTTTCTTATGACATCTCCAAACTCATTCCACTTCCACAGCTCTACAAGCTTATCACATGTAGATACCGGTGTCGTGATGACCGGAGGTTCAATCAGCTTAATCCTCTCAACTACATTGCTTAAGCCTCTTTCAATCAGCTCCTCTGTAAACTCGTACTCTCTCCACTGACTGATTCCGCCTTTTTTCTGTACCAGATAGATATCACTGCATCTGTCAAGAATATCAAAAAAGCCCTTAAATCTTGTTCCCATATTGAGAACTATGCAGTCATAGTGCATTTCCTTGCCAAGCATCTGAAGCAGATTGTTGCATATTACCGTATTTATTTCACACAGACACTCTGTATTTTCAATCGGATATACATAATCCAGCTTATGCTTTCTTCCGATACAGCTGTTTATCCTGTTGGTCGAGTATCGTCCGGATTCGGCCATCACCAATAGCTCGTCCAGATTATGCTCCACACTCTGCTCAAGCATCCGCGATAATCCACTATTCTCCTGAAAATCCATAAGCAGTACCTTTTCATTCTCACTCAAAATAGAGGACAAAGTCATCGCAAAAGGCATCTGATACTGATTATCAGCAAGTGAATACACGCTTATAAGCCTCGTCTGACCTATCAAAGAGCCCTCACTCGTGAGGTCTCTCACCTCACCGCCCACATGCTTTAAAATCTCTTCCACTATGCGGTTTACTTCCTGATATTTTTCCACAAAGTATATACCCTCCTCACTCTCAATAGGTGTTTCCTCAACAATCTGTATCAGTGGGATATACTTGTTATTCCACTGGTCAAGCTCACTTGAAAGCATGATATCTATCTCGCCCTCTAAGCGTTCCAGCTGCTCTCTCATGGTATACATATGTATCTCCAGCTGATCTTTATAATGATTCATGAAATAGCATGTCAGTCTGTCGCCATATTCTGAATCCTCAATATAAATTCCTAGTCTGATTTTTTTCATCTATGGTACTTTAACCCTCCTTCCATCACCTCATGCCGTAAAACCAGATATCTGCCATGGCTGTTCCCAAAAGCACGTATACCGCGAAACTAACAGCTTTCCCCTGTCCGCGGTACCGCATAAATCTGCCACACAGTATACCGTTTAAGTATAAAAATCCATCCCTCATACGCACAAAGAGCTCCTTTTTAAGCACCATACTTATGAGACCATATCCCGCTGCCGCCACAAAAGCGGCTGCCATGCACAAGGCGGTAAATCTTAAATTTGTAAATGCACATACTACTGAAAATAACTTGATATCCCCGGCTCCTAAAATGCCTGAAAGATATAAGAAATATAAAATGACAACCGGAAAAACTATATCTGGAAGAAACCAGATGATGCTCGCTACCTTGCCCCCCACTAAGCGAAATAGAAACGCACAACCAAGTCCCGTCAGAATCAGCCGGTTACTGATTCTATAATTTTTGAAATCCCCAATTGCTGCTACTGTAAGCAGTATATACAGCATGAGGTGTGATATTAATTTCACAATCACTGTATTTTCATCACCTCTCCTTTCGTGAGACGAATTATAACAACGCACTCTCGATTTTGTCTATAGCTTTTTTAAAAATAAATACTTTTTGTTAGTTATCCACAAAATGCAGCTAAACCCAAATCATTAATCCACAGTCAAAACCTTGATTTTACTGGTTTTTCACATGTCAAAAGCACTTTTTACAAAATCTGTGAATAGAAGAAACTCTTTTGCTTATACTTGTATTAAGACTTATTTTGTTGGAGGAATTCATGAAATTATTTAAAGAAACGCCTGTAAATGACGGTTACAAAACCTTACAGGATGACATCAAGAAAACAACAGATGAACTTCAAATTGTATACACTAACCTGGAAAATGTGGTCGAGCCCGATTTAATTGACTACTACATCTATCAGGCCAAGGCTGTTTCCATGCGGTATAAATTTCTATTAAACTGTGCCAAGCGGCTTAACGAGGTTTAATGAGGCTTAATGAACTAAAAAAGAGGCCTCCTACGCAAGGAAGCCCCTGTTATCATCGTTTATAAAGCTCTCTGTGAGCCTGCCCCTTCCATAGGTCATGCCCGCATAGACCTTCTGCGCATTGTCCATAAGCGGAGCCGATTTGTCATCGGCAGCCGCTGTTTCAAAGCTGTTTCTGAGCTTTTTCATAATGACGTCGGCCTCATCCACCACCGACACATCAAGTGAGTAAAGCACTGTGGAAAAAAGCCTCTTGCAGTATGAGTACAGTGGATAAAGCTGTCCTGCGAGAGGATACTTAAAGTCAAGTGCCCCCATCAGCTCATCAAGTGCCGCCTGTACATCCGACACTCCCTTTCTCAAGGCTTCCCTGTCCTCTGACACGAGGGCATTTTTTACATCATCTGAAAAGCCAAAATATATATCATACATAACAAGCACGAGTCCGCCATTGTTGCACGCACAAAGTCTTCTGGTGAGCTCCTGCTTCAATTCATTTTTCATTGCTTATTACCTCGACAATAATGAAAGTACCTGCTGTGGCAGGTCATTTGCCTGAGACAGCACTGAGATTCCAGCCTGGTCGAGAATATTCTGTGCTGCGTATTCCGTCATCTCGGTTGCCATGTCGGTATCCATGATATTGGAATATGCACCGGTCATGTTCTCAGAAGTCTCAGAAAGACTGCTCTCAGCCGATTCCAGACGGTTTTGGAAGGCTCCTATCCTTGACCTCACACCTGAGACATACTCTATCGCCTCATCAAGTGTGGACATTGCCTTGTCTGCACCACCCTTTACAGTCACATCTACCGTATCCAGATAAAGTGTCTGTGATGATACCTCCGGTATCCTGATTTTCATCTCCTGGCCCTCGTTTGCACCAATCTGCACAGCCATATTTCCGATATCTGAAATATCTATCTGCAGATTGCTGCTTCCCGCTGTCATATCCATATCACTGCTCAGTAGAAAATCCATTGAAAATCCACTGTTTCCAACCACATATACACGGTTACCGTCGGCTCTTATTGTCTTGTCCGACAGATTTTCTCCGCCTGTAACCACGGCATCCTTACCGTTACTTTTGAGCTGCATATTTCCACTTCCATCGTCAGCATTCTCATAGCCTTCACCTGCCAGAGCCTTAAGCGATGAAGAAAGAGATATATTTACTGTGCTGTCGCTGCCATACTCATTTGATAAAAAGCTGATGCTATCACCATTCACCTGCATAGTAGTACCGGCTGTGGTCGCTGCCTTCTGCAACGCCTGAATATACTCATCCTGAGTCATATCTGCCTTCACAGCCACACTCACACCGTTTATGGAAATCGTTCCCTCTGCGTCAGGCTTTGTGGCAGACGCAAGACTTCCTGTTGCCTGTGTTGCGAGCGAATTTACTGTGAGCTCATATTTATCTGACGCCACATTGTCTGAGAAATTGATTCTGGTAATATAGCTGTTCACCTGAGTCATATTGCCATTTGCATCCTTCTGCCTTACATAGACGCGTGTATCACTCGAACCATCGAGCAGTGACTTTGTATTGTACTCCGTATCGCCCGATATACGGTCCACCTCCTTGGTGAGCTCATCTATCTCTGACTGCAAAGCCTTTTTATCATTCTCAGAATATGTATCTGAAGCGCCCTGAACCGCAAGCTCCCTGATTCTCTGAAGCATGCTGCTTACCTCACCAAGTGCTCCGTCTGCTATTTTCATGACATTCTGCGCATCTGACGAATTTGATTTTGCCTGGTCAAGCGCTTCTATCTGCGCCTTCATCTTGTTGGAGATAGCCATTCCTGCCGGATTGTCCTCAGCTGAATTTATCTTGTAGCCGCTTGAAAGCCTTTTCATAGACTTTGATAATCTGTTTTCTGTACCGAGGAGCTGCTTATTTGCCCTGACAGCACTCATATTCCTGTTTATTTTCATGTGTTTTCCTTTCCTGATAATTGCTCAGGCATCCTTGCTGTAGTATTAACATTCCATTGTCTAATAAGTATATCGAACTACTCAAAAAAAATCTTTATAGTATAATTTGCAATTAAATGCAAATCGTATTATAATAGGCACATTAAAAGACTAATAGGAGGAAACAATAATGGCTAGAGTTACTAAGGACACTATGATTGGTGATCTTCTTCAGATTGACCAGAACGTGGCACCATTACTTTTAAATATCGGCATGCACTGTCTCGGATGCCCATCATCACAGATGGAGACAATCGAAGAGGCTGCTATGGTTCACGGACTTGACCCGGATGATCTTGTCGTTGAAATCAACACATTCATCGATCACGACCTCGGTTAATTTACGAAAAGACGGCTTGCTTATGCAGGCCGTCTTTTATTTGCAATCAATATTCTGTTAAAGTGCTGCCAGCGTCTGGATGGCAGCTTCTTCAATAATCACATTACCATGCTCCTTGAAAAATGCTTCATTGGCAGGCACATAGTTCTTCTGATATGCGTACTCTGAAATGATATTGCACACCTTGTTGAATTCCTTCGGAGTATGCTCACTCTTGTGGGCCACAAGATAGTACATATTGCTTGAAGCATCCCTGTATAAGTCATTTCTGCCGCTGTAAAAGCCGTCAAGCACATGCGAAATCCTGCGTACATCATCAAATTTATCAAAAACAAACAGCTTGACTACGTCAGCCTCAGCCTGTTCTTCTGTAATATCATCAGTGCCCTGCTCACTGTCAGCTGTCTTCTCATTTTCCTTCTTGATACGCTCAAACAGCTCCAAAATATCAGCAGCTCCCTTTATCACCGGAGGCTGTCCTGCATTTCCTAAGTCCGTAAAGTCGTCATCTGCCTCTGAAAACTTTGAAAATCTGGTGTCAAGCTCATCCGGATATTCAACCTTTGTGATGATAAGTACTATAGACTCTGATGGCAGTGGAATTGCCTCCACCATGAGTGGAATATCATTTGTTTCAAAGCCAAACTCGTAATTGGCCTGCTCTACCATATCTTTAAAAAGGCTTTTCGCCTTCGCTGATCCATATGCCAGTTCGCTTATTTTTATATGTCTGTCCTCAAGATCCTCTCTGGTAAGAGTACAGCGGATCTGATTATCATTTACCTTCTCAATTTTCATATTTTTCACATCCTTTTCCGAAAATATCCGTGTAAATCGTAAAACTATTATAATAAACACCGGTCATATTGTAAAGCGCGAGGCCTATTAAAAAAAAATAAAAAAATTGTTGCAATTATTTTACAGGTATGTTATAAGTTATCCATGAGATGTGCGCTCGACCCAAAAGGAGCGTATGAAAAATACAAATCATTCTTTGTTTGACAAATATGAGATGATTAAAGATCTCGGAACCGGCAGCTCCGGTAGCGTTACGCTTGTCAGACACATATCTATGGATCAGGAGAGAGCTCTAAAGAAAGTTCCTAAAGCTTCTGCTTTCGCCGAATCCGCATTATCAGAAGCAAGACTACTCAAGTCTCTTGAGCATCCGTCTATACCACGTATATTTGACTTCGAAGAGGACGATGCTTTTTACTATATCGTCGAGGAATATATCGACGGCGAGACATTAGATTCATTTTTGCTTCATCAGCAGTTAATTTCCCCAGGTTTATTTTTTAATATTTGTGAACAATTATGCAATGTTTTTATCTATCTGCATACACAGATATCTACTCCCATTATTTACAGGGACCTTAAACCGGAGCATATTATAGTATGCCACAATAAGCTTAAGCTTATCGATTTTGGCGTATCGGCATATGTTATCCAGGATGGAAATAACTTCAATCACTATGGGAATATAGAATTCTCTGCCCCCGAATGCTTTACCGAGGATACAATTACACCGGCGGCAGACATTTACAGCTTAGGTCAGCTTCTGCAGTATATACTGACCTTTACCCCAGACAGCTTTTCCCATAAGTTTCAGCATATTATCCAAAAAGCAACAACATCTGATGCATCACTGCGTTACGTGACTGTCGCAGAGCTATATCAGGAAATACAGGAAATTCAAAAATTAACCGGTCAGCCACATCTCATACACAAAATAGCAGTTTTAGGCAGTCACAGAGGCTGCGGCTCCACCCACGTGGCCGTTTCACTCACCTGCGAACTCAATATCCTTGGATATCATGGTATCTACATAGACTCAGCAAAAAGCGTACTTTGCCATGGTAATCACGACGGACTGCAGATTTTTAAGCAGAAAAACGGATATTATTATTACAAAAGCTTTCAGGGCATACCCGACTACAGTGACGGTATACAGTTTAATATTCCAAAGGATGCTATACAGATATACGACCTTGGCACTGATGTGTGCAACGAGAAAATATATGACATGGATCTCGTATTATATGTATGTAACGGCAGCTTTTGGCACCTGAATGATATCTACAGGAATCATTCTATTCTCAAAAAAATGACAGCTTCCCTGAGTGTTATATGTAATATGTGCAGCAGACAGGATGCCTCCGCGATTGCGACACTACTTAATTGCAGTGTTTATCACTTTCCTTATGACAGCGATATGTTTAAGTGCTCAGTTCAAAAGGAAACGCTGATTCAAAAGCTGTTAGAACTAAAGGGAGGAGCATCACTATCAGACACTTTAAAAGGATATTTAAGAAAGTCCATTCTGCACCACAGTTAGTTGGGGTCTGTGGCAGCGTTCACAATGTAGGCACAACACATATAAGCCTTGCTCTTTGTAATTATATGAGCAATAAATGCATGTATAGAACCGCCTATGTTGAGCTGAATGGTACACACGAAATTCTTTCACTGTCAAAGACAGCAGACGAAAAGGTTTTTACTTATAAGAATGTAGATTTCTTTCCTCACGCAGTCATGTCCACACTAACTAAGATTTTAAACATGAGATACGAGCGTGTGATTATTGATTTCGGCATACTTAATCCAAACACCTTAAAGGAATTTATGAGGTGTGACGTAAAAATCGCTGTGTGTACAATAAGTAAATGGAACCGGGGCGCTTTGAACAGAATTATCGAGCTATTCAATTCAAACAAAATAACTGATTCAGAAAGCGTAAAAATATTGTTTAATCTCGTGGAAAAGAAAAAGACAATTAACCATAAACATTTTAAGTATCCGGTGGTAGGCTTTCCTTACTTAGAGGATCCGTTCCTCATCAATACCAGCCTGTTTGGCACTCTGGATAAGATATCAGAAAGGAATTAATATCACGATGCAAAATGACATCTTTAACCAGCTGTTTATCAATTTTATGTCCGAAGCCTTCGGAGGGTTTATACTTTTAATGCCACAGAGCGCTTCATGACATAGGGCCATTTGTTACTTATCAGTTTTTACTCATAATCATTATATATAGACGGAGGTATTTTTATAGAAGAATAAACTATATTTATATATTGGAATTTTTACAGATATTTTATCAAATTAAACGAAACTAAAAATCAGCAATTAAATTGGGTGTGGAAAGCTCCGAAAATATCAATTTCTATAAACTATCAATAATTAATGATTAATATCATTTTTCTCAATTATACAAGAAATCGATGTCAGCATATTTTTGGTCCTTTACCCCGTTTAAATGCAAAAAGACAACCAAAAGACATATTTTAAAAAGAAAAGCTATGTGCGCGGGGGAAGCTTTTGCTCCTTCCGCGCCAAAATGCATAAACAAATTTCTTAATTTATTACAAATTTATTTCATATTATTTGAATATGCTATTTCACAATGGTATAATTAGCTTAAGCAATTTCTACACCAAATAATAGGAAAGGATTTTTACACATGAAAAAGAAATTATTGCCTGCACTTATAGTAACCGGACTTATTATCCTCGTTGTAATAATAATGGGTATAACTGCTCTTATCAATAAATACACCCCTACGAAAAAGACAGAGGATCTTAAAGAGTATTTCAATATCTCTTCTGATGATGAGGCTGCTCTCATTGTAGATAATGAGCTATCCGATTACAAGGCTAAAATAATAGATAAAAAAATATACGTTGATTACAAATTTGTTCACGACTCATTAAATTCCAGATTTTACTGGGATGCAAATGAGAATGTGCTTCTTTACACAACCGCATCTGATATCATCTCAGCGGCGGCTGACAGCAATAGCTACAGTGTCACCAAGCAGACCAATGACTTTGGCTATCCGATTGTGAAAGCCACCTCTGACTCTGCGCTTATCGCTTTAGACTATGTAAAACAGTACTCCAATATCACCTTTAAGTCATATGATGACCCGGCACGCATCGTCATCACAAGCAAATGGGATGAAATAGACAGTGCCACTGTAAACAAGTCTACCCAGGTCCGCGTGAAGGGCGGCATAAAGAGCCCTATTTTAAAAGAGGTGAAAAAGGATGACAAGATTACTATTCTTGATTCCGGTGACAAATGGGATAAGGTTGCCACTGAGGATGGTGTTATTGGATATATAAAGAGCAAGGCTCTGTCCGAGAGCAAAAAAAATAAGCTTACGAATCCTGACTATGAGGAAGAGACCTTTACGCATATCAAGAAGGATAAGGATATCTGTCTTGCCTGGAATCAGGTAACAAGCCAGTCAGCAAACAGTAAAGTGCCCCAGGTAATTTCATCAACCAAGGGCATAAATGTAATGTCACCAACTTGGTTTTATTTAAATGACAACAACGGTAATCTTGCAGATATAGCAAGCAAGGATTATGTCAGCTACTGCCATTCCCAAGGCATCGAGGTATGGGGACTGTTCAGCAACTTTGAAAATACTGATGTAGATGCAGCATATGTGCTCACACATACATCCACGAGAACTACCCTGATCAATCAGATTATGTCGGCTGCATTTAACTATGAGCTTGATGGTGTAAATATTGACTTTGAAAATATCACAGAAGCAGCATATGGAGACTCTTACATCGAGTTTATCAGAGAGCTCGCCATAAAGTGTCACAATAACGGCATATCACTTTCAGTTGATGTCACAGTACCTGCCAGCTTCAACAAGTTCTTCAATCGCTCTGATATGGCAAACTTTGCCGATTATATTGTGATTATGGGATACGATGAACACTATAAGGGCTCTGATGCCGGCTCAGTTTCTTCTATTCCGTGGGTAACTGAGGGTGTTGAATCCACTCTGAAGGAGGTTCCCGCTGACCAGATTATTCTCGGCATGCCTTTTTATACCAGAATATGGGAGCTCACTCCAAAGGAGGACGATGATGCCGTAACCGATACCGAGGATCAGTCAAAGTACACTGTTGCCTCACAGGTATATAGTATGGACGCAGCTGCAGCACAGCTTGCCACAAACAATGCCACTGCTGCTCTTGATGAGGAATCCGGTCAGAACTACGCTGAGTGGTCTGTATCCAACAAGCTGTACAAGGTATGGCTCGAGGACAGTACATCTTTAGAGAAAAGGCTCAAGCTCGTCGACGACAATAAGCTCGCCGGTGCAGCATTCTGGAAGCTTGGCTTTGAAAATTCATCTGTCTGGGATACTGTTATCAAATATCTGAACTGATTGCTTAAGGCTTACTGAAAGAGGCCGTACCTTTAACAGCTACAGTCTAACTCAGTACCTTTTATGGGTTATAAATAATATCAGCCAATCATATAATATACAAACACACCCGATGCCTTCTATGTGCATCGGGTTTTTTATAGGTATCTTATATGAAAAAATATATGTACATTATTAAGAAAAACAAATACTGTCTTATTTTAGCTCTCTTTATTCTGTCCTTCTACCTCGGAAGAGGTGTCTGCGCCCTTGCAAAAAATACCGGCAAAAACACTAATTCAACTGTTATTGTAATAGACCCGGGCCATGGTGGAAGTGATCCCGGTAAGATTTCCACCTCCGGCGTCATGGAAAAGGATGTCAACCTGAGTATTGCAATGGCTCTTAAACAGCTGTTTGAAAACAGAGGCTTTACTGTTGTCATGACCAGAACCACCGACTGCGACCTCGCCCCGGATAATTCCAAGCATCCAAAGACAGATGATCTGACAAAGAGAACTGCCCTGATGTCTAAAAGCAATGTGGCAGTCAGCATCAGTATCCATCAAAACAGCTTTGAGGACAGTTCAAGCTGCGGTCCACAGGTATTCTATTATGAAGCCTCTGATGCAGGAAAAGAGCTCGCATCCTCTGTCCTTGGAGCTTTAAACACTTCTCTTTGTGTCGCAAATCCACGAAGCATTAAGCCCAATAAAGAATACTTTATACTTAAAAAATCCACATCCCCGACCGTAATCGTAGAATGTGGATTCTTGAGTAATCCTGCTGAGACACTTCTTCTTACTGACAAAAACTATCAGGATGACCTGGCACATGCAATATATATCGGTGTTACAGACTATCTTGCGCAATCACCCTCTGGACATTTACAATAAACTGCTCTGCGATGTGATATAGTCTGGTTGTCTGGACACTTTCGCTGCCATCAAGCTGCTTTTTAGTCTCATTATCTGACATCTTAGACTCTTTTGCAGATATATCATGCTCCAGTGCCACATCTATGCGCACACGCTGTTCACCATCACTTATTCCTGCCTCAAACATAGTGATATTGTCTTCAAACAGCTTTTTAGTCTGCTCATCGTCTGTGACTATCATAGCAGATACTGAGTTTTCCTTTGCCTCAAAATATGCAGCTACCCTGCCGCATTTTTTATCCTCAAGGAATATGTCAACCAGTCCCCTTTTATCTTCACCTCTTACTATGCGAAGCTTCATACCTGTGACCCCGTCTGCAGTCTCTATTGGTACAATATAGTTTTCCTGTCTCGACATATTTGAAGCTATCCTTAGCTGACTGCATAATAGCTTCATCTGTCTGATGTCTATTGAACCTGTGTGCCTATCCTCTATAATCATCGAATCCATAACATGCTCTGCTGTATCAGCCAGCGTTTCCTGCGCCTGCGCAAGCTCCTTTGGATTTTTGACCGACTCAGAAAACCGTCTGAGAGTCTCATCCAAAAGAGCCCTTGCCGTAGCACTGTCTCCACGCTCCCAGAGATTTCTTACTGCCTCTGACGGATTTTTCATTAGCCGTGACGCAGCCATGAGGTTTACCGCGGTTGTTTTTACATCATATTTCTCTAGAAAAGCATATACGTTCTCAGGCACCGAAACTGCCTGATTGAACTGTCTTAGCTGTTCTGTGGCATATTGCTCTGACAGTGCGTTATCCTCGTTGGCCTCATATACAGCCTGCCTTAACTGCTCCGGAGTCATATCAAGCCAGCTGTCATACTGCACAAACTCCATTTTCTCAGGTGAAAGTGTATCAAGCACATCCCTTAGGCAGTTTGTATGATATGCGCTTTCTATCTGTGAGTCAATTTTAATGCCTCTGCTTACACTGTCCACTCCGGCAAAGGTATCGTCCACCTTATAGTCCATGGCACTCTTTCCTCGTACCCGGACCGCTGTAAGCAGATTTTTCATTGTAATATCTGCTCCCTGATTAACAAGTGAGCCTATCACAGCACCATCTGACTGCTCCACCTGTGAAATAAGCCTGTATATGCCTATATATGAGTCTCTTTCCTCCTCTGAGATTTCATTTTTCTTTTCAAGCTTCCAGAGAAACTCGCTGAATTTCTCATCCCTTTCGTCAGGATTTTCTGATTTTATCCGTCTGGCAGTGTCACTTATGTCACTCATGCTCATATCAAGCGGTGATATGCCTCTTTTTATCATCTCAATCGTCACCGCCGGTGTCATATCGCTGAATGCTCTCTGCACCTGCTCATCTACAGACTTTATCTGCTTTATATTCTCCTCTGTGATGTCGGTACTGTTGTACGCAAGTATCCGCACAGCCCTGCGATTGCTTTCAGATGTATCTATCTGAAGCTCTTTAAGTATATCATCCACATTCTGAAATGCTTTTGATATACTGTCTCCCATATCTGCCCGCGGTGATGTCATAAGAGTCTCATATCCTGAGGCTGCTGCTTCTAATGACTGCTTCATTGCTTTGCCTGCTGTATACAGCTCATACACAGTGTCATCAGCGGATTCCAGGGTCAGTACATACGCCGGCTGCTGCTTCATCTGATTGAAAATATCACAGACATTATTGTACATACGTACTCTATCATCAGATGCCTCTACACTGCTCTCACCAAACAGCGCTCCGTAGTATTTATTTTCCTGCTGCTTAAGCAGCTCCACTACACGTTCAATAGGCTCTGTGTCTATTGAAACTCCTTTTTTTATGAGTGAAAGATTAGCTTCTGCTGTCATGGAAAGTCTCGCTTCCTCAAGCTTTCTTTGAGCTGTCACAAGCCTTGCTTCCCGGCTGTCTGTAATCTGATTATCCGCAGCTTTATTCGCTGAGGCTTGCGATGCTGCACTATCCTTGCCTCTTGCAGCTATAAGCTTTGACAGATTCTCTATCGTGACAGGTATGTTATCTGACTCTAATGTGACAATGTCATCTGCGGTCGCCTCACCTAATACATCACAGGCTTTCTTTGCCATGTCAAATGTCAGACCATCTTGTGACATAGTGGCATCTGTAGCCTTTTTTCCCATTGCCAGTGCTTCTGTCACTGCCCTTGCATAAAAATCACTGCTCAAATTTTCTTCTGCTGCGTTGATGCAGTCTACCTGATTCGCAAGCAACACATTGTCAGGTGTAACGGCTATATCTTCATCTATCAGCCATCTGCACTGATTCAGATTCTCATCACTACTGTCTATATGAGCTTCCTCTAATATCTGTTTAAGCTGTGGCTTAAGCTCTTCAAACAGCTCATCTGATATCTCCGTCATTTTGGTTTTCTGCCTGTAATCTTGTACCTGACTGCTGCTGTACGTAGCCTTGTATACATTGGAAACCGTCGGATTCATGTTATTTCTGACCAGATATGCCTTTGTCTCATCGGATATATTTGTAAGGCTCTTTGCCCGGTCTATGGCATCTGTACCTGCCTTTATATTGTCATCTGTAGCAGGAATATCATATGCTTTCATCTGATTGACAAGCATGGCCGCTTCAGTCTGGCTTCCCGTGATGTCTGTAAGCTGCTCCCTGCTCAGATCATCTCCATATATGGATATATCTACACCTGCCTTTGCCAGCACTGCTTTTATCTTATCGGTCTCAGTGACAATGACATCGTATCCGTCATCCTTTGCAGCTTTGTAATCATCACTCGTGGTGGTGCTTGCAGTGACAATCATATCATTTCGCCTGTTTTCTGAGGTCTGATTCATGTCATTTAGCAGATTTTCTGCCATATCTGTGCCAGCGTTGTTCCCGGCTTCGTTTTTAGCCTGTGGTCTTGCATATATCGTATCCGACATATCAACAGAGTTTGACGAACCGACAACAGCCGCCTTTTTTGACATATTGTCACTGCTGTCTGTCTTTATGTAGTCTAACACACGCATACCCGCTGTCATGTCATTTATGGTTTTTGTGTCCGTATTTTTCGTATCTGTGCTTTTATTAATCAAATTCTCTATCTGCATATTTCCTGCTCCGTGCCCTGCATATATACCATCTCTGCAGCCTTTATTTATGGATATTTATACTTCGTACTTTTGTGGTTCTGAATAGTTATCTTTTTATTATATATCGACATATAATACGCAAAAATAAAGACCGCGCCTTAAATTGGCGCGGTCCTTTCCCCTGCTGTTTACCGATATATTAGTATTTAAATACAGCAACTCCGTAAGGCGCAAGTGGATAAGCAAATGAAAATGGTCTGCCGTCACACTCTGATTTGACTGCCTTATAGTCCAGCTTCTTATATGACTGTTTTGCTGCCTTGCCTCTGCCCTTTGCAGCCTTCTTTACAGGCTCTTGTACCGTTTTGCCGGTAAACTTAGGATCCTCACTATCTAAAACGAGCTGATATGTCTTGCGCTTTGGCACTCCGACTCTGTAATCAGCTCTCTCTACCGGTGTGAAATTGATGACAAAGAGCATATTATTCTTGCCATCCTTGCTCTTTCTGATAAAGCTGAAGATGCTTCTGTCTGCATCGTTTGCATTTATCCATTCAAAGCCTTCCCAGCTTGAATCCAGCTCATACAGACAGCGGTTTCTCCTATAGAGGTGAAGCAGCTCCTTTACCCAGTTCTGGATCTTTTTATGCTCCGGATTCTCAAGCAGATACCAGTCGAGTTCTCTTTCCTCACTCCACTCCTGCTTCTGTGCAAACTCCTGTCCCATGAAAAGAAGCTTCTTTCCACAGTGTCCCATCATAAATGCATATCCTGCCATGAGGTTCTTGAATTTATCCCCTTCTAAGCCCGGCATTTTGTTGAGCATAGAACACTTCAGATGTACCACCTCATCATGTGACAGTACCAGAATATATTTCTCACTCTCATTATAGCTCATCGCAAATGTCATCTTGTTGTGGTTATTTTTACGGAAATATGGATCCAGCTTCATATAATCAAGGAAGTCATGCATCCATCCCATGTTCCACTTGTAGCTGAAGTTCAGTCCGTCCTCCTCTACCTTGCCTGTTACCTTTGGCCATGCGGTAGACTCTTCGGCTATCATTACAGTTCCGTGATTTCTTCCAAGTATGAGTGTATTGATATGCTTGAAAAACTCTACTGCCTCGAGGTTCTTATTGCCTCCGAACTTGTTTGGCACCCACTGTCCGTCATTCTTTCCATAGTCAAGATAAAGCATTGACGCAACTGCATCCACACGGAGTCCGTCTACGTGGTAATTTTCTATCCACATAAGTGCACTTCCGATAAGGAAGTTCTTTACTTCATTCTTACCGTAGTCAAATATCTTTGTGCCCCAGTCAGGATGCTCTCCCTTTCTTGGGTCTGCATACTCATATGTGGCTGTTCCGTCGAAATTGGCAAGTCCATGCGCATCCTTTGGAAAATGTGCAGGTACCCAGTCGAGGATTACTCCGATATTATTTTTATGGCACTGATCAACAAAGTATGCAAAATCCTCAGGCTCTCCATACCTCGATGTAGGTGCATAGTAGCCTGTCACCTGATATCCCCATGAGCCATCAAACGGATACTCTGAAATACCCATAAGCTCAATATGTGTATATCCCATAGTTTTTACATAGGATATGAGTGATTTTGCAAGCTCCCTGTATGTATAAAAGCCCTCATCATCCCTGCCCGGATGTCTCATCCATGAGCCCGGATGACACTCATATATAGCCATAGGTGAAGAATATACATCAGCATCTGACTTTGCTGCCCTCTTATCCATCCACTCTTTGTCAGTCCAAGTGAAATGCTCGATATCTGTGATGATAGAAGCTGTTCCCGGACGAAGCTCTGCGTAGTTTGCGTATGGATCCGCCTTGTACAGCTTATCACCCTGTTCAGTGACTATAATAAACTTATACATCTGACCCTTTTGCGCTCCCGGTACAAAAAGCTCATACACTCCCATGGTTTCCGGCTCTACACGCTTCATCTCATGACTGGTCTCATTCCAGTCGTTAAACTCACCAAACACGTATACTTCCCTCGCATGTGGCGCCCAGACGTCAAAGCACACTCCTTTTTTTCCTTTGCGCTCAGCTAAGTGAGCACCCATCTTCTTGTAGATATCATAGTGTGTTGCCTGACCAAACAGGTAACAATCCATTGCTGTAAAATTACACATATATATACCCCCATAAGTATTTATTTTTCCCTGAAATGATCCTCTTTGAGTACAATTCGGTCATCATCTGTATATCGCTTGGCTGTCAGAATACTTATAGCCTTCTTCAGTCCGCTGTGAGCCTCCCTGTCTATGGCCTCGTCAATTATATCCTTGACCTCTGTCAGAGTGGTAGCCTGGTCTATCCTCTCAATATTGCTGATTCTGTTATGCAATGCCAGAATAGCCATCTCATCTATCTTATACCCAAGCTCTGCAGAGTACGATTTGGCAAACAATACGAGTTCATCATTTGTAAAAATAGGGACCGATATCTTTTCCGTGAACTTGGATGCAAAGCCCTCATCCATTGAGAGAGCCTTCTTTATACCCTTTGATGTATCCTCAAGTATATAGAGTGTTCCTGTAATATCATGCTCCATCAAAAATGATAGCTGGGCAGCTATGCTGCGGTCGATGTCACCGGCTCTTTCTATGATGAGACAGCCTCCTGTTATCTTTCTGACTACCTGCTGCACATCCTTTTTATTGAGTGCGGCAGCATCAATCTTGCCCATCTTTCCTGTAAGCTGTTCACCATCTTTTTGTAATACCTTTATAAAGCTTGTAGCAAGCATTGTCTTTCCGCAACCCTGCTCTCCCTGTATAATGAGGTTGCCTGTGGATGCGTTTTCTTTCCTGTTGAAATGATCAAGCACTGCATTATATGCCTTGCAGATCTGATCCTCCATACCCTTTACCGGTATGAAATATGAAAATATAGCTTTCTGTTCGCTTGTAAGCTCTTTTATATGTTTTGTTTCTTTCAATTTCGAGTCATCTTCTTCGCTGTCTAAATCCTCCGGCAATGAAATATCCGGCATTTTTCTTGTCTTAGCCATATCCAGCTTCTTCTCCAGTCCCGGATTCTTTGCTGTCATCTTGGCTATTTCCTGCTCGATAAATGATGTCACATGATCAAAATCTCTCTTCTCAGAAACGTTTTCTTTCTCCTGTGAAGTCTCATCATCTGATGTATCATCATCGACATTTAACATATCATCTGTTATTTCAGGCATCATGGTAGTCGGCTGCATGAGTATCTCGTCTTTCTCAGACTCCTCTGCCATAATTATATCCTCCGGCTCTCCAACCGGTTCCTTGACTTCATCTGCAGCATCTTCCGGTGCTTCCTGCGACTCCTGTACTTCGTCTATAGTATCTTCCGGTGCTTCCTGCGGCTCCTGTGCTTCGTCTATAGCATCTTCCGGTACTTCCCGTGACTCCTGCACTTCGTCTATAGCTTCTTCCGGTGCTTCCTGTGACTCCTGCACTTCGTCTATAGCCTCTTTGGGTGCTTCCTGCGGCTCCTGTACTTCATCCACAGTCTCATCTGCATAAAGCTCCTGCATATCCGGTTTCTGCTCTTCTTCTGGCTCCTTCACGGCAGCTTTCTGCTCCATAATATCAACCGGGACCTTCAAATACTCCTCCTCAAGAAGTTCCTTCGGAGTGACACCTGCATCCAGCTTTGGAATGACATCATTTAGTCTCTCCATGATGTCTCCTGCCTCCTGAAGCGCCCTTGCCTTAGCCGACTCAAGCTTCTGCTGCTCGGCCTCCCTTAGCGCAATTTCAGCTGCATGTCTGGTCTTTTCCCACTCTTCAAGCACATCCTGTATAGACATCTGTCCCGTAATCTGATGCTCAAGCTGAGTCTTTTCACTCATGACCATAGACATCTGTCCGTCAGCGTCCTCACCCAAAAGCTCCTTAAAATTCAGCTTAAGTGAGCCATCTATCTCTTCATCTGTAGCGATATGCTCTGTCTCCTCAGGCTGCTTTACATCCTCATCCTCCTGCTCCTTTTCGAGCTTGAGATAAGGAATATCCTCAACTATCTTTTTGATGGTATCCATCGTATCAGCAACTTCATTCTTGCCCTTGGCCTCCATGATCTGCTGCATACCCTTGGCAATCTCCTGCTGTAAATTTACAGTATTGAACTTCTCCTGATTTACAGTAATCTGCGGAATAGTTACGTCATCATGCACTATCTCTCCGCCCTTTACCATCTCCATGGCACCTATCTCAGTGACCTCAGCCTCATCCTTTATCTTAGCCGGCTTTTCCTTCTCTGCCTTGAATCGTCTGTACTTTTCCTCCTGAGCCTTGGTAAGTGGCTGATAAAGCATCTTAAGCTCCAGCGCACGCTCCACATATGGTCCGTCTCCGAACCACAGAATGAGCTCATCGCAGGCATCTATACACTTATCGGCTTTTCCGGCCTTGTGGTATAGATATGCAAGCTCGTATGCCCACTCCTCAGTGTATTCTTCATCCTTGTACTCTTCAAGAATAGTGATAAGCTCATCAAATGAAGCTCCCTGCCCTTTTTTGATGGCATATCTTAATACATACTTCATATCATCATGAGGCGCTATCTCAACAAACTCATCATAATACTCTGTAGCAGCATCATAATCACCCATCTTGATGGCGACCTCAGCCAGTCTGTATATAATCATCCTGCCGATTGGTGAACGGTCATAGGCCATTAAAAGTATGTCCCTTGCATCCTGGTATCTTTCGGCCTTCTCGTAGATTTCGCCGATTTTAACGAGTGTATTTACATTTTTAATTTTGTTCCAATTTATGCTATCCGCAATCTCTGCTGCGCTCATATAGCCCTCCTCGGCGCTTAGGGCTTTTATCTGATCCAGCTTGAGATTGTATTCGTATTTATCCACTTATTTCACCTACTCGTATTTAAGCTTATTATTTTTGGTATCTACGCCTGTTGTCTTTGTATAATCTCTTGTGTCCTCAGGAAGCTTCTTTTTCCTGAGAGCATAATTAACAACTCTTTTCACAATATAGTATATCACAGCAAAGGTTGGAACACCAAGTAACATTCCAAGAAAACCAAACATTCCTCCGCCGATTAGTATGGCAAACATAACCCAGAAGGTCGAAAGACCGGTAGATGAGCCAAGTATCTTAGGCCCTATTATATTACCATCCACCTGCTGCAGCACGACAATAAATATCAGAAGATAAAGCGCATGCCACGGACTCTGAATTACTACTATGAGTAACGATGGAATTGCACCGATAAACGGTCCGAATACCGGAATCACATTTGTGACGCCGATAATCACTGCAACGAGCACCGATGATGGAATCCTTAAAATCAGACATCCGAAATATGCAATCACACCTATAATCAGTGAATCTATAATCTTACCGCTTATGAAGCCTCCAAAAATCTCATTTGTCTTTCTGATCGTCTCAATGATGATATTGCCTGTCTTTGGCTTGCAGATAGCATATATTATCTTTTTGCTCTGTCCTGCGAGAGTCTCCTGAATACTCATCACATAGACCATCACGATTATTCCGATAATAAAATTAAATAAGCCTCTGACTACCGAAATCACACCGGTTGTAATCTGTGCAACATACTTCTGTGCCTCAGGAATCAGCTTTTCTGTGGCATAATCCTCAATGTAGTCGGTTGCATTCTGTAAACCTGTGCTCGCGAGCTCAGCAATTTTGCTGTCCCCGAAATTGCCGTTCTTTATCATGTTAATGAATGCCGCAACATCATTTGGCAGTGTCTTCATAAGTCCTGATATACTTGCTATGACAGAAGGCACAATAGCCGCAATGAGGAGCGAAATAATCGCTACCAGAATAATAACCGAGCCTGTGATTGCAAGAGCTCTTGAAACCTTTCGCAGCTTGCTTTCGCTTTTCATCTTTTTGGAAAGAAGCTTTTTAAAGCATCTTTCCAGCCACAGCATGACAGGATTCATCAGGTATGCAAGCACAAGTCCCATTATAATAGGCATTGCTGCCGCAAGCAGCTTGCTCCATATGCCTGCAAAGCCCTCAAATCTGTACAGTGCAAAGAAAAACAGTATACTGACTGCAAACGTGACAAATACCATGACACCTATTCTGATCAGATGTGGCCATTCCTCACGCCCCGGGTGCGAATTCTGCTTCGCACCCTTATCTGCATTTATCTCAATGTTTGATTTTTTACCAGCTTTTCCGGTTTCTTCCATCGGATTAAACTCTCCTTATTTACGATTATAGTTGATGAGACATCCCTTTAATATTATCTCTCTTTCATCATCTGTGAGCTCACCCATCTTCAGTGTAAATGGCTTTAATTCACCATCCTTGACAACATATGCCTCAAACTCCGTCTTTGCATCCTCGATTTCCTTCTTGATTCCCGGAAGGAAGATATAGTCGAGGTTGTGGAACGGAAGCTCTCCCTCATCGATGATGAATGGAAGCATTCCCCAGTTGATAAGGTTTGAACGGTATCTCTTTGTGGCATACTCGTTTGCGATATTTGCCCAGCCTCCGAGTACCTTCTGGCAGCTGGCAGCCTGCTCTCTTGCTGAGCCGTCACCCGGCTTAACAGCAAAAATTGTGCTTCCGAAGCCCATATTCTCATGGCTTGCCTCAGGGAATTTTTTCTTTACTACTCCCATGATTTCAGCAACCTCAGGAACAGCCTTTCCTGCGCACTCACCACTCTCTATAGCCTTCTGGGCCTTCTGGATTTCCTTTGCTCTGCCTACATACTCAGGATCCTTTCTTGAAAGTGCGAATTCTGCAAGTCCAAGAGGGTTTGAACGATATGAAGATGTCTCTCCTGAAGGAATGAGCTCATCTGTTGTAGTAACAGGATCATGAATCTCTGAAACCACCTTAAGGAGCATATTCTCCGGAAGCGCACTCATTGCCGGCCAGTCCTTAATGTTTGGTCCGAACTGGATTTCAACTGAAGGATCTGCCACTCCATGGCTGTCAAATACACGGTTCTCATATATAGTCTTGTCAAAGAAATATTTTGGCTTTGTAAAGTTGACATCAATATCCGCTGCTGATGTAAGGAAGCCCTTGTTTGCTGCTGTTGCAGCGATTGAACGTGCATCCATGAGTGCCACTGAGCTGATCTGTCCGTTCTGTACCTTAGAACCCTCTCTGTTAGGGAAGTTTCTTGTTGAATGACGGATAGAGAATGCGTTGTTGGCAGGTGTATCTCCTGCACCAAAGCAAGGTCCGCAGAAAGCAGTCTTTACGATTGCACCTGTCTCAAGAAGCTTTGCTACAGCTCCGTTTTTCACAAGCTCCATGTATATTGGAGTAGATGCCGGGTAAACACTCAGTGTAAACTCGTCTGCTCCGATTGAATGTCCGTTTAATATGTCAGCCGCATCGCAGATATTCTCAAATCCACCGCCTGCACAGCCTGCGATGATTCCCTGGTCTACATACAGTTTTCCGTCTCTTACCTTACTCTTTAAATCAAGCTTCACCTTGCCGTCAAAGCTTACCTCAGCTCTCTTCTCACAGTCATCGAGAATATCCATGAGGTTTGCATTGAGCTCATCGATAGTGTAAGTATTGCTTGGGTGGAATGGCATAGCTATCATTGGGCGGATCTGGCTTAAATCAATCTCAATAAATCTGTCGTAGTAAGCCACCTCACCCGGATTAAGCTCCTTGTGGTCCTCAGCCCTACCGTGAATCTCAAAGAATTCCTTAACCTGGTCATCTGTTCTCCAGATAGAAGAAAGACATGTAGTCTCTGTTGTCATAACATCGACACCTATACGGAAGTCAACGCTCAGATTAGACACACCCGGTCCTACAAACTCCATAACTTTGTTCTTTACAAATCCGTTTCCGAATACCTCTCCGATAATTGCAAGTGCGACATCCTGTGGTCCAACGCCCTTGATTGGCTCTCCTGTCAGGTAAATGCCTACTACCTCAGGCATATCAATATCATATGTCTGTTCAAGAAGCTGCTTAACAAGCTCAGGTCCACCCTCGCCGACTGCCATAGTACCAAGTGCACCATAGCGTGTATGTGAATCAGAACCAAGTATCATTTTTCCGCCGCCGGCAAGCATCTCTCGTGCAAACTGATGGATAACTGCCTGATGAGGTGGTACATAGATTCCGCCGTACTTCTTTGCACATGTGAGACCAAACATGTGGTCATCCTCATTGATTGTTCCACCAACTGCACAAAGGCTGTTGTGACAGTTTGTAAGTACATACGGGATAGGGAATTTCTCAAGTCCTGAAGCTCGTGCTGTCTGAATGATACCTACAAATGTGATATCATGCGATGTAAGCTTATCAAACTTAATCTGAAGCTTGTCCATATTGCCGGATGTATTGTGCTCCTTTAAAATACCGTAAGCAATTGTCTCCTGCTTAGCTGTCTGTTTATCGATGTCCATGCCGGTCTTGCTTTTGACAGCTGCCTGAGCCTTAGGTCCATCAATTATTACTTCCTTACCGTTTAAAAGGTAAGCACCATTTTCATATAATTTCACTTATTCTACCTCCGTATGTGTATTTCAAAATTCTATTATTTACTATTATATAATATTATAGGTAATTGTGGCAATAAATAAATCACCATCTACCTTAATTTCGAATTTTCCTCCCATCAAATGGGTCAGATTCTTTGCAATCGAAAGTCCAAGTCCACTTCCTTCAGTGGTTCTCGACCTCTCTCCCCTCACAAAACGCTCTGTCAGGTCTACATTTCCGTTGCTTACTATGTCAAGCTCGTTCTTAGACACATTCTTTATTGTAAAAACTGCCTTTTTATCTGCCTTTTCAAGCTCTACATATACTCTGGTATTTTCCAGTGCATATTTTGCGGCATTAGTATACAGATTTTCAATAGAGCGGTAAAGCTGACGCCCATCCGCATAGATAAATATCTGTTCTGATGGAATTTTTGTAACTATTGTCAGATTTCTCGACTCAAAGCGCTCATTGAATTCACCTCCGGTCTGGTATAAAAGCTCAACCAGATCAAGCTTTTGCATATTGAGCTTCACATTTCCCGAGGTAATCTTTGATGTCTCTACCAAATCCTCTGTAAGCTGCTTTAAGCGCTGTGACTTTTCCTCCAGCACATGTATATAGTATTTGGCATTTTCATTTTCCAGATTTTCCCTCTTAAGCAGGTCAACATAGTTGACTATTGAAGTCAGAGGTGTCTTTATATCATGTGATACGTTTGTTATTAGGTCTGCCTTTAATTTTTCATTCTTAAGGCTCTCATTCACCGAGCTCATAAGACCCTGGCGTATATGGTTGACAGCCTCCGCCACCTTTTTCTGCTGCCCATGAAACTCATTGACATTGAGTGTAGTGTCAAGCGCTCCTTCCGAGATAGCTTCAAGTGCCTCCTGTATGCGCATTATCTCTTTATTTTTTTGTGTGTGGATATCCTTTTTCTCAATAACTCTTTTCAAAAGCTCATAGCCCTTGTACATCAGGCTGTGTGTGTAAAGTATATTGCCTTTTATCTTCCTTACAATGCTCTGGTATAAAATAATAAAAGCCAGATCAAACAAAAAAGTAAATGTGCCTGCCGTCATAATGAGTGATGCATAGTCAAAGTGCTGGTTTTTTACGCCTGAAATCACTTTTCCCATAAATACCATGAGCAGTGTAAATATCACCAGCATCACATCAGAGTATACCTTGTCAATCGGTAAATAGTATATTGTATAATCATCCTCTGATTTTCTGCCGGCCACGTTTGCCATATATGCCAGGCTCACAAAGCTGCCTACCAGGCCCGCCAGCGATATTAGTGTATATATATCAATATTTTCATGCGCATCGTGCCTGAATGCATAGCCTGTGGCAAACACTCCTGTTACCATAAGTATCATGCATAGCTGATGTAAGACTATGACCGCCGCTTTTTTTCCTATTGTATACTGCTTCATTTGTTGTCCTCTATCTTATAGCCTACTCCCCAGACCACCTTCAGATAGCGTGGCTCCTTAGGATTTATCTCTATTTTTTCCCTGATATGTCTGATGTGCACAGCAACTGTATTGTCGGCGCCTATCGCCTCCTCGTTCCATATGCTCTCATATATTTCGTTTATTGAGTAGACCTTTCCCTTATTTTTAAGGAGTAAAAGCAGTATATTGTATTCAATCGGTGTGAGCTTTACCTCCTCACCATCCACAGTCACCTTTTTTAAATCATCATTTACCAAAAGACCTCCGGCTTCATAAACCTTGTCTCCGGCTGCATCATTGCTTGACAGAGTGGTATATCTGCGAAGCTGTGACTTTACCCTTGCCACAAGCTCAAGCGGATTAAAAGGCTTTGTGACATAATCATCAGCTCCCACATTGAGGCCTAAAATCTTGTCAGCATCCTCTGTCTTTGCCGATAGAATGATTATCGGCACCCTGCTTTCCTTTCGTATCTGCAAAGTGGCTCTTATTCCGTCGAGCTTTGGCATCATGACATCTATTATCATGAGGTCTATTTTTTTATTCTTCATAATTTCAACCGCCTGTATGCCGTCGTAAGCCTTCTCCACATCGTAGCCCTCCTGCATCAGGTAAATCTCAATTGCCTCAACTATTTCCTTGTCGTCATCACAAACTAATATTGTCATATTATCCTCCTTCTATGAATTTTGAACAGAAACCTTCTCCTGCCGTTAGTCAGCTATATTTTATCAGATTATCCACTTTGTTTTTCTTAAAATCTGCTTAATATTACCCACTTTTAAATATAAGCCAAAAAGCAGCCGTTCTGTTTTGAACTGCTGCTTTATATTACATAGGTGTGTTTCATTTCCCTTTATTTCCGGTGATGCTCTGCCACATTCTGTGGATACCGTCTGTGAGCTCCTTCCCTTCCTTTGTGTTGATAACAGGTGGATTGCCGGCTTTTCTGCTTATTGCCTTATAATCCTCATCAACAGACGATTTTGAGCCGGCAGCCTTGGCTTCATCCTTATCATTGCTATGATTTAATCCGGCATCAGGTGTATCGTCTGCAAGCTTCACTTCACCCACTACACCATCTCCCAGGTCCTCGCCCTCAGCAAGTCCCAGTTTTCTGATATAATCCATATTTACCTTGATTTCAGTCTGTCTGTTTGCATAGATGGACTTCTCTTCATTGTCAATAGTACGCTCCTCTACAGGTTTACCTGCATTTTTCTGACGTTCTATCTCCTTATTTCTGTCATCGATAATCTTAAGATACTTCTCCGTATCGGACAAATCCTGAAGCTGTCCCTTGAGCTCATACTGGTTAGTTTTAACTATCTTCTCCTGCTCTGCAATCTTATCCTTCATATTCTTGCACAGCTTTTCAAGTGACTCGTTGGTATCATTGATGATATCACGCACTCTTGAAAGCGCCTCATCCGTATAGATAACCGATGCTGCATACACATCCTCAGCCTTTCTGCTTGCATCCCAGACTATCTGATCCCCTTTCTTTCTGAACTCTCTCTCTGCGTGATTGCGACTCTGTTCAGTAAGCTCATACTCATCCTGTATTGCATATATACACTTATTCAGCTCAGCAAGTAAATCTATCATTTGCTGCTTGTTTATGATCACCCTGCTCGGCTCCGGCTTATACGGCTCCGCCTTTGAGAGCATGATATGAATTTCTCTTAGTACCTTTTCTGTTTTATCGTTCGCATTCATTTTCTATTTCCTCGGATTTAAATTAACATTATAACTATTCAGGGTGGTTATGAATACTCACCACTTACCCATATTTTATATGAAAATCCGCTTCTCGTAAATAGCCAAATGAATAATAGTAGTTACTATAATTAAATCAATCCCACTGCCGCATTTCTCAGTTCATCTGCCGCATGCTTTATCTCGGCAGCCTGCTCTTCGCTCACATTTCCGGGCTTTGTCCTTGAAATAAGCTTCTTCACATACGAAAGCGATGATTTCACACTTTTTTTCTGTGCGCTGTCCATAGCCTTTCTTTTTTCCTTGTCAGCCATGACATTTTCCACCTGGCGCACAAGCGTATCAGCCTCACTTCTTGCATCAATATAAGCCTTTCTCTGTCCGTCTGTTGCCTCATACTCCTGCGCCTCACGGATAGCCTGCTCAATCTCAGAATCAGACAAATTTGAGCTTGCGGTAATCGTAATCTCCTGATGCTTTCCTGTGCCCAGGTCCTTTGCAGAAACCTGCACAATGCCGTTTGCATCTATATCAAACGTCACCTCTATCTGCGGCACACCTGCCGGAGCCGGCTTGATGCCCTTTAGCCTGAAGTTTCCAATCAGCTTATTGTCCCTTGCAAACTGCCTCTCACCCTGCAGTACCTTTATATCCACAGAGGTCTGGAAGCTTCCTGCAGTTGTAAAAATCTGGCTGTATCTCGTAGGAATAGTCGTATTTCTGTCAATAATTTTGGTTGAGACACCACCGACCGTCTCAATTCCGAGTGAAAGCGGTGTGACATCCATCAATATAATCTCTGCCGCACTGCTGCCTGCGACAATTGCTCCACCGAGCTTGCCACCCTGTACTGCTGCACCGAGTGCCACGCACTCGTCAGGATTTAGGTTATGTGAAGGCTCTTTTCCTGTAATTCTTCTGACCTCCTCAACAACAGCCGGCACACGTGTCGAGCCTCCTACCAACAGCACCATTCCAAGCTCTGCTGCGGAAATCCCCGCATCTGAAAGTGCCTGATTTACAGGAATAGCAGTTCTCTCCACCAGATCCTTTGTTATCTCATTAAACTCAGCCCTTGTGAGGTTCATCTCCATGTGGACCGGCTGTCCCTTTACAGTGGTGATAAACGGCAGGTTGATAGTGGTTGAGGATGAGGATGAAAGCACCTTTTTTGCCTTCTCAGCCTCCTCCCTGACACGCTGCATAGCAGTATTATCCTTTCTCAGATCCACATTCTGCTGTCTGTAAAACTCTGTGACAAGATAATTCGTGATTCTCTCATCAAAATCATCTCCACCCAGATGATTATCACCGGCTGTGGCAAGCACCTCTATCAGATTGTCCCCTATTTCGATAACAGACACATCGAAGGTTCCTCCTCCGAGGTCGTAGACAAGAATTTTCTGCTGCTGTCCGTGGTCCAGTCCGTATGCGAGTGCCGCAGAGGTTGGCTCATTTATGATTCGAAGCACATTAAGCCCCGCAATCCTTCCTGCATCCTTAGTTGCCTGCCTCTGCGCATCCGAAAAATATGCAGGAACTGTGATTACAGCGTCTGTCACTGCCTCACCAATATAGTCCTCTGCATCCTTTTTCAGCTTTCTGAGAATCATAGAAGAAATCTCAGGAGCTGAATACAGCTTTCCGTCCACTTTTGCCCTGAAATCGCTTCCCATCTGTCTCTTTATTGAGAAAAATGTCCTGTCCACATTGACTGCTGCCTGCCTCTTTGCAGCCTCGCCAACCAGTCGCTCTCCATTCTTTGTAAAAGCCACTACAGACGGAGTTGTTCTCTGACCCTCGCTGTTAGTTATGACTACCGGCTGATTGTTCTCCAATACTGCCACACAGCTGTTTGTTGTTCCTAAATCTATACCTATAACCTTGCCCATTTTATGCCTCACTGTTTTTTTATTTAAGTCTCATAAATAATTGATTTTTTTGACTTACTATTTCATCCTAATACTACTTTAAGCTTGGAAAATTCACTCGTCAAGGCATGAGGCTGTTATTTCAGAGAATGTTTATATTTTTAATTTTTGTATAACAACATAACAACAAAGACACCGCCGAAGCAGTGCCTTTGTTGATTAGTTTATAGATTGGATTAAATGATAATTGAGGATTGCTTATTCACTTACTTTTTTCTTGAGTAATCCGAGTAATCCACATGCAATGAAGGCTCCGATTACTAATGCTACAAGATACATTAACGGATTTCCGATTGTAGGTACTACGAAGATTCCTCCGTGAGGTGCCATGAGTGTACATCCAAATGCCATTGAAAGTCCACCTGCCACTGCTGAACCAACTGCACATGCCGGAAGGACATGAAGCGGATCAGATGCTGCGAATGGGATTGCACCCTCTGTGATAAATGATAATCCCATGATAAAGTTCGTAGGTCCTGCCTTTCTCTCCTCTGCTGTGAACTTGTTCTTGAAGAAGATTGTTGCAAGAGCGATTGCGAGTGGTGGAACCATACCACCAATCATAACTGCTGCCATGATATTGTAGTTTCCGGCAGCGATTGAAGCTGTACCAAATACATAAGCGGCTTTGTTTACAGGGCCACCCATATCTATTGCCATCATTCCTCCGAGAAGTACTCCGAGAACTACTGCGCTTGCACCGTTAAGTCCATTAAGACCGTTGTTGATAGCTGTATTTAAAGCTCCGATTGGAGGCTCAACTACAAACTGCATTATAACGCCTATGAGGAATATACCAAGCAGCGGATAAAGAAGAACCGGCTTCACACCATCAAGACTCTCAGGAAGCTTAGAGAATATCTTCTTTAAGAGATTTACAATATATCCTGCAACGAAACCTGCAACCAGTGCTCCAAGGAAGCCTGATGTACCGTTTGCTGCGATTGAACCGCCTACGAAACCAACTGCAAGACCCGGACGGTCAGCAATACTCATAGCGATAAAGCCTGCAAGGATAGGAAGCATAAATCCAAATGCTGTTCCACCGATTCCCTTAAACAATGCTGCGCCCTGTGTAATAGTACCGAAATTTGCTCTCTGGTCAGCCGGCAGTGAATTAAGGTCAACACTGAATCCATCGATAAGGAACGCGATTGCGATAAGGATACCACCACCAACTACGAACGGAAGCATATGTGAAACACCGTTCATCAGATGCTTGTAAATCTGATGTCCAATGCTCTCCTTTCCACCAATAGATGAATGTGAAGCCTCTTTTTTACCTGATGCCTTAAATACAGGAGCATCACCGGCAGCAATTCTCTTTACGAGCTCCTCTGTCTTATTTATTCCGTCAGAAACCTGACACTCAATAACCTTCTTTCCGTCAAAACGGTCTGTAGGCACATTTGTATCACATGCAACGATAACACCGGTAGCCTTTGCAATCTCATCATCTGTGAGTACATTTTTAGCTCCGGCTGAGCCTCTTGTCTCAACCTTTACCTGATATCCCAGCTCCTTGGCCTTTTTCTCAATAGCCTCAGCAGCCATATAAGTATGGGCAATTCCTGTAGGACAGGCTGTAACTGCAACGATAAATACATCGTCCTTCTTCACCTCAACAGGTTCCTTTGCCTCCTTTGCAGCCTCCTTCTCATCCTTTGCCTTTTCAGCACTGTCGATGATATTTAAAAACTCATCTACTGAGCCGGCATTGATAAGAGAATTTGTAAACTGCTCGTCCATCAGCATAACAGAGAGCTTGCTGAGCACCTGAAGATGCACATTGTCCTCTGTGTTTGGTGCAGCGATAAGGAAAATAATCTTTGCAGGTGTACCGTCGAGTGATTCAAAGTCAACCCCATCCTTTACAACCATTGCTGCAAGACCTGCTTTAGTAACGGCATCAGACTTACAATGAGGAATTGCTATACCCATTCCAATTCCTGTTGTGCCTTCCTCCTCTCTTGCAAAAACGCCCTTGCGATACGTTTCAACATCGGCAATTTTGCCACTTTTTGCCATCAAATCAATACACTGATTCAATGCTTCGGTTTTTCCGGCAGGCGTACCATTTAAATTGATACTCTCAGCTGCCAATAAATCCCTGATTGTCATATATCATTCCTCCTAATATAATATATTAATTATTTATATCAACCTTTTGATACCGTTTGTTTAATTGGAAGCATTCTCCCATTTTTCTATAAGTGCCTCAACCTCAGGCTTTGTAGCAAGCTCCTCAGAAAATGCACTTGCACTTCCCGTACATACACCATAAATAAATGCCTGCTTATAATCATTTGATTTGAGGTATCCGTAAACAAATCCGGCTACCATTGAATCACCTGCACCTACAGAGTTTTTGAGTTTTCCCTTAGGAGCCTTAGCCTTAAACTCCTGTCCATCCTCAGTCACAAGTACCGCTCCGTCACCTGCCATTGAGACAAGCACGTTTCTTGCGCCCTGTTCCTGAAGCTTCTTTGCATATTTTATCACATCGTCCTTGTCTGTAATCTCAACTCCGAATATCTCACCGAGCTCATGATTATTTGGCTTGATGAGGAATGGCTTATATGCAAGCACATTTGTGAGCAGATTTCTTGTCGCATCAACCACAATATTTATTCCGCGGCCCTCAAGATGCTTCATGATATCCATATACATTGATGAAGGCATAACATCAGGAATACTTCCTGCGAGCACAAGCACATCAGACTCCTTTAAGCAGTCTAGCTTCTCATAGAGTTTTTTAATATTGTCCTCAGTGATTACCGGTCCCTGACCATTAATCTCGGATTCCTCATTTGAGCGAAGCTTCACGTTGATACGTGAAATACCATCCTCCACCTCTATAAAATCAGTATTAACACCTTTTTTTCCTAGAAGTCTTTTAATTTCATTTCCTGTAAAACCCGCTGTAAAACCAAGTGAAGTATTGCTCATTCCAAGATTCTTAAGAACCATGGAAACATTGATGCCCTTACCACCTGCAAAAATCTTCTCTCCAGTCGTTCTATTGACTACTCCTGTCTTAAAATCTGTTACATCAACTATATAATCTAATGATGGATTAAAAGTAACTGTGTAAATCATGTTAGACCTCCTTAATATTTTGGTATTTCTTATATTTATCATTGCTTAGTGCATTTGTAATAATTACAGCATCTTCAAAATCAGCAAACTTGATACTTGATACCTGTGAAAACTTACTGTCATCCGCAAGAACATATTTCTCCTTGCTGTTTTCCATGGATTTCTTTTTAACCATGGCCTCCTTTATCTCCGGAGTCGTAAATCCATTCTTTACAGTAATTCCGTTAACACCCCAGAAGCCCTTCGTAAAATTGTATTTATCGAGCGTCACAACCGCCTCGTCTCCTACAATAGCCTCCGTAGTGGACTTGAACTCACCACCAAGAATATATACTGTATATCCCCTATCGGAAATTCTCTTGGCATTGGTCAGAGAGTTTGTAACAAAAACCACATTCTTTGCAGTAATATAATCAATCATGACCGCCGTTGTAGTACCGGCATCAATGTAAACAAAATCATTATCCACAATAAGTGATGCCGCATATCTGGCAATCTGTTCCTTTTCGCTGCGATTCTGCTTAAGCCTGCTTATGACCTTCTCATCCTGAGTGTGGATATTGGTGTTATTAGCAATCGCACCACCATGTACCTTGGTGAGATAACCCTTCTTGTCCATTGCAACCAGATCACGTCTGATTGTTGACTCGGATGTATCAAGCTCGTCCATAAGCTGCTGAACAGTCACACTTCCCATCGAATCTAATATATCGAGTATTTTTTTGCATCTATCTTCTGCCAGCATCTAATCCCCCCTGTTTTCAAATTGCTCAAAGACTATCATTTAATCTTTTATATTCAATTATTTTCCTTTTTTATTAAAATCAATAATCATCTAACTTGTAGTATTATTATATTTTCAAAATCAGTCATTGTCAATCATAATCAGTCATTTATATTCACAAATAATCACCATGAAAATTGTTAAAATTATATAAAGTCAAATTTCAAATTGTGTAATATATGCAAAAGTAATATTCTAATTTTGTGCAGAATATACTACATAAATCTTTATTACTTGCCTAATTGCTAATTTTAGTATCTTTTCTATTACTAGTTTATAATCTAAAATATAGTTCAAATTAACTAATTTTAATTTAGTCACTATCAAATTTGGCTGTTTTTGACTGTTTTGAATCTAAATGCATTGTAATTCATAATTCATCATGCTAGAATATGTTCATTATGGTACATATTTTATGATTAAAGGGTCAAAAGGTATCATCAATGAGTTTATATTTTGTTATTTCACACCATTTTAAATAATTTATGTACCATCACAGCTACAATACTTTAAGTTAAAAAGGAGGATTTCACATGAAACAGCTTAATTGGGCAACACTCGGCTGTGGCGTAATAGCTAATGAGCTCGCGCATGCTCTCTCAAAGGAAGGACGCACTCTTTATTCAGTTGCCAACAGAACTCATGAAAAGGCCGTAGCTTTTGCACAAAAATATGGCATTTCAAAGGTATATGACAACATTGATGACGTCTTTTATGATCCTGATGTGGATATCATTTACATCTCCACTCCACACAATACTCACATCAATTATCTAAGAAAAGCCCTTTCTAATGGAAAGCATGTACTCTGTGAAAAATCTATTACTTTAAATATCGCAGAGCTCGATGAAGCCGTCTCACTGGCCAAAGAAAATAACGTTATTCTTGCTGAAGCCATGACTATATATCATATGCCTGTTTATAAAAAGCTAAACGAAATAATTGCAAGTGGACAACTCGGCAGGCTAAATTTAATTCAGGTCAATTTTGGAAGCTACAAGGATTACAATATGACAAACCGATTTTTCAGTCGTAAGCTTGCCGGAGGAGCATTGCTTGATATTGGAGTTTACTCACTTTCTCTTATCCGCTGGTTCTTCAAGAAAACACCAACACAAGTATCGTCACAGGTTAAATATGCACCAACCGGTGTTGATGAACAGGCAGGTATTCTGCTTATGAATGATGCAGAGGAAATGGCAACTGTCACATTATCTCTTCATTCAAAGCAGCCAAAACGCGCTACGCTCTCTTTTGACAAGGCATATGTGGAAATCTTTGAGTATCCAAGAGGAATGCAGGCAACTATTACATATACAGAGGATGGTCATAAAGAAGTAATTGATGCCGGTGATACATCAGATGCACTGTATTACGAAGTACGTGATATGGAAAAAGCTGTAAGCTCAGCATCATCAGATGAAATAGAAACCCTCATGCACTGTCAATATACATATGATGTAATGAAAATTATGTCAGATATAAGAGCTGAATGGGGTATGAAATATCCTGAAGAAGAAAAATAGATTTGTATGTTCACTGTTATAGTTATATTATAAAAAATAAATAGTTGTTAAAAAAGCAATATAATTCTGATTATCAGTTTTATATTGCTTTTTGTATATAAAAGAAAGACCACATCATAAACTGATGTAGTCATTTTAAGAGAGGTGACAGCCGGATTTGAACCGGCGATGACGGTGTTGCAGACCGGGGCCTTACCACTTGGC
>ENA-OUQH01000153-OUQH01000153.1-human-gut-metagenome-genome-assembly--contig:-NODE-153-length-57563-cov-6.421107_pt1 | contig 57563 bp, 60 predicted proteins | sample MGYA00237948_ERZ548828 | MGnify/ENA primary metagenome ERZ548828 (study PRJEB26490, sample SAMN05194711) | human gut metagenome | biome: terrestrial biome; feature: human-associated habitat; material...
GTCAAGAGGCTCAAATTTTGTTTCAATACAGATGCCTTCTTCAAGATTGGCTTTATAAAAATACGTTCCTGCGTCATGAAGCACAATTTTTTCACCGTCTGCAACACTTCCTTCACTTCTTTCTTCAAAAGAAACAGAAAAAGTCAAATCCTTTCCGTTTTCCGACAAAACTATATTATCAAGTTCCGGTGCATGAAACAAGTCAGCTCTTGACACCGTCTCGGATAAATTTATTTCACTGCCGTCTTTTTTTATCAAAACCAATTTCGGATTTTTCCCTCCGTGCGGAGTACCTACCGCCCAAAAGTATAAAACGGTTCCGTATTCTGTCGGTATAATTTTCTCAACATGATAATACTCGGATTCTGTGTATTTTGATATATCGGCTTTTTCGGCTTTGATAGCCGCAAAATTTAAATTATGTTCTGCGGCATATGTTTCGGCATACGAACCCTTTTTCCCGTATATTGTTAAATTATCCGGGTATTTTATAAAATTAAACCCGTGTCTTCCTGCTTCTGCCACTTTAAATTCATTTTCGCCTATATGTGTAATGTTTTCAGGCAATATTAAAGTTTCAAGATTTTCAACCATAAATGTCGAACCTAAACTCAAAGAATTTTCATTTATTTCTGTTAGTGCTCCGTTCTTAAACTCTATTTTTTTAAGCTCAGGACAATAACTTATCACCTGAAAACCCATCTCTTTGACTGTAGAAGGAATTACAAGCTCTTTTAATTTCGTACCTCTGAAAGCATATGATTCTATTGTTTCAATTCCTTCATGCAATTCAATCGTTTCTAACGGACAATCAAGAAAACACCCATCTGGAATCTTTTTTGTATCTTTGGATAAAACTACATGTTCCAGGGATGACTCATCAAACATTCTTATTGCAAGGTTTGGGAAAGATGATAAATCACAACTTTTAAAAGTTGACATTTGAAACAGACCGTGAGAAAAACCATTTATCTTATATCCATTAATACTTTCAGGAATTACGAGAACATCACCTTTTATAATGTTTGGATCATAAGCAACTAAAATTGCTGTTTTCTCACTTTCATCAAAAGGCCTATAACACCAACCATTTATCCAATAATTTGTATCGTCAAATTCATAGTCCCAATCTTCATATCTATATTGCAACGCAAAACCATTTACAGGACTTAACATAAATACCAACAAGATGCACGATAACATCAAAACAAACCGTCTCATTTTTTACACCTTCTTTAATTGTTTTATAAACAGAGGGGGAATCCCCCTCTGTTTAATGAACTGACGTGTCATGATAAATATGTATGCTGTCAGCATTTGTAGCAATGGATGTATTCCCCAATATCGAAAGTTTTAAATCATTTATATTGTCATCCTGCACCGACCACGCATGTTGTATCTTTGTATAATCCCACGTAGCGTCATTAAGTTTCAAATTCCTTATAACTCCTTTTAAATACGAATTATCCGCGCTGTCCGTTCCTCCAATAACAGGTACAAGGGACATAAAACGAACAAACCTTACTATTGGCTGTCCATTTTGAGCAAGGAAAATCTGCCCTACCGGTTTTTCAAACCAACAACGTGCTGCTTGAACTTCTGTGGTAGAATTTCCTGCATAAAAATCACAAGTGATTTTATGTTTACTGTTTGCCGTGGTAATAGTTATTTTCACACGCACCGTATCGGTATAGTGGAATAGATAGTTTTCGCCAAACTCCCACTCCCATTCTATACCAGTTCCCCACGCATAAGCTCTCCATTCGCCACGATTCACTCCGTTTTCCACTTTGTTATTAGTACATCCCAGCCCAATATCCGCGTGCTGATATGTACTTCCCCCTGATACAAAGCCCAAACAAATATATCCATTACGATTATTTTTTCTGTCTATTTCTACCTCACTTAAATTAACTGTCATACTTGCCGTCTGATAACTTGTTGTATAAAAGCCTTGCGCATAATAATGCGCTCCGGCATACGGCTCTATAAAATTCTTTATATGTTGTGCAAATGTTACACCTTCCGGATTAGCGTAAATAAATCCACTTACATTATCTACAATATTGACATATCTCCAGCCACTTCCATCATAATTGTCAAATTGTGTACTCATTTGAGAAATTATATTATTTTTTGACATAATTAAATCCTCCTTTTTTAACTTATTTTTATAATATCATATATTTTTTTCAAATGCAATAGTTTTAAGAAAATTTATTTTTGGCAGGTATAAGAATTTTGAGCGGTTGACAAACCCGGTTTATTCATATATAATATAGGCAGCGAAAAAATATCGGAGGATTTAAAATATGAATAAGATTATATTAACGGGCGACCGCCCCACCGGCAAGCTCCATGTGGGGCACTATGTCGGCTCGCTTAAAGAGCGCGTAAGATTGCAGGAAAGCGGCGAATTTGACGAAATATACATAATGATTGCGGACGCTCAGGCGCTGACCGACAATGCCGAGCATCCCGAAAAGGTGCGCGGCAACATAATAAATGTTGCGCTGGACTACCTCGCGTGCGGAATCGACCCCGAAAAATCAACGATTTTTATTCAGTCCATGGTGCCCGAGCTTACGGAGCTTACTTTTTATTACATGAATCTGGTTACGGTTTCGAGAGTTCAGAGAAACCCCACGGTAAAATCCGAAATTAAAATGAGAAATTTCGAAGCGAGTATCCCGGTAGGCTTTTTCTGCTATCCCATAAGCCAGGCGGCGGACATTACGGCGTTCCGTGCCACAACCGTGCCTGTCGGAGAAGATCAGCTGCCGATGCTTGAGCAGTGCAAGGAAATCGTTCATAAATTCAACGCCGTTTACGGTGAAACGCTTGTGGATCCGGCGATAGCGCTGCCGCAGAACAGCGCGTGCCTGAGACTTCCGGGTATAGACGGAAAAGCAAAAATGAGCAAATCTCTGGGGAACTGCATTTACCTTTCCGATGATTGCGCGGAGGTAAAACGCAAGGTAATGTCCATGTTTACAGACCCCAATCATATACGCGTGGAAGACCCCGGAAATCTTGAAAACAACACGGTGTTTATATATCTTGACGCTTTTTGCAAAGATGAATATTTTGCGGAGTTTCTTCCCGAGTATGCAAATCTTGACGAGCTTAAGGCGCATTACACACGCGGCGGTCTCGGAGATATGAAGGTGAAAAAATTCTTAAACAAGGTTTTGGAGGCGGAGCTTTCGCCCATAAGAGAGAGAAGAGCCGCATGGGAAAAACGTATTCCCGATGTTTGCGAAATTCTTAAACAAGGAAGCGAAAAGGCGGAGAAAAAGGCTGCCGAAACACTTTCGGACGTTAAACGCGCAATGAAAATTGACTATTTCAGCAACCCGGATTTCGCTTTGGGCGAATAGTATTGTATTCTGTGGGCAATATGTGTTTTGAAGGCACATGTTGCCCTTTTGATTTTTGACGTTAATATTTTTCTTGCATTTGTGAAAATTTTGTAATATAATAGCTTATTATATATTGAGAGATATTATTCAGGAGTGATTTTTTTGAACATACCGAATTTCCTGTCGCTTATCAGAATAATTCTGATTCCGATTACGGCAAGACTTTTTTACATCGGTAAAATAGAAACTGCGGCGGCGGTTTTTGTTGCCGCATGCCTGACAGATATTTTGGACGGGTATATTGCAAGGCATTTCAATATGGTAACCGACCTCGGAAAAATTCTTGATCCCCTGGCAGACAAAGGAATGCAGCTTACAGTGCTTATATCCATGGCAACGTGCGGTCTTATGCCGAAAGCTGTGGTTATAATGATTTTATGCAAAGAGGTTATTCAGGTTGTAGGCGGCTCGATACTTTATAAACTCGGCGTTGTGATTTCGGCAAAGGCAAGCGGCAAAGCGGCAACGGTTGTTACGTCTGTGTGCGTGGTGTCACTCATTCTTTTTCACGGGGTGCTGTCTTACGGGATAACGGTTGTTCTGCAATGGCTGCCGGTGCTTTTTGCGGCGCTTGCGTTTTTAAGATATCTGTTTTTCTTTATAAGTGTGAAGAAGACGCAGTGAGGTTACAAAATGAAAGAGCGAATTTACACAATACCGCTGACGGAAGCGATGGAAGAGAACCGCGGCTGTGTTTTGTGCACAATTGAAAAAAAGCTTGAAGAAGATGCTTTGAGATATTTTACGGGTGCGGCAATGATGGAGCCCGATGTGCGCATACTTACAAATGCAAAAGGATTTTGTGCACGCCATTACGGAAAAATGCTTGAGCGTGACAATAAATTAAGCCCCGCGCTTATGATGCAGACAAGAAGTGCGGACGTTTTAAAACTTTTGGAGACGGACGGCAAAAAGAAATTTTTCGGCGGCAAGTCGCGCCGGGCGGCGGTTTCGGAGGTACTGAAAGATGCTTTTTCGTCGTGTGCGGCATGCGAAAGGATTTCGGGGCAGCTGGCGGAATGTGCCGAAAATTTTTCGTATCTTCTCTCCTCGGAGGCGGATTTTGCGGAGAAGTATTATAAAAGCGGCGGAATGTGTATGAAACATTTTATAATGTGTCTTGAAAGCATGAGCGGTTCCGCGGCGGAAAAATTTATTGATTTTCAGACAGAGCGTCTTAAAGAGGATTCCGGAGATAACGACAGATTTATTTTAAAATTTGATTACCGCAATTCGGATATGCCGTGGGGAAACGCAAAAGATGCGCCAAAACGGCTTTCGGAACGGCTGCGCGGAAGGTGATTTTACCAAGTTTTTTCGCAAAAAATGCGAATATGTTTATTTTTGTTAATATGTCACATATATTAAAAATAATTTTATTCACTTTTTACATTGCATAAATTTGACTATTGTGTTATTATATTAATGTACCATAACCGATACACAAAACTTTTTTCATTTTCCCTCCTTTTTGCAGACCGCTCCACCGGCGGTCTGTTAAATTTTATGGGGATTTTTTTATGCGAAAGCTGTGAAAAAAAGGAGAAAAAGTATGGCTATACCCAAAAAAGTTGCGGCAATGCATGATATTGCCGGATTCGGAAGAAGCTCGCTCACGGTGGTAATTCCCGTGATGTCTGCTCTCGGGCACCAGACCTGCCCTGTGCCGACGGCGGTGCTTTCCACAATAACCGGCTTTTACGATAATTACACACTGACGGATCTTTCGGATACGCTGCCTTCATATCTGGCTCACTGGGAAAGAGAGAAACTTTTTTTTGATGCGGTGTATACGGGGTTTCTCGGCAATGCGCGCCAGGCGGACATTGCAGTGGATTTTATTATGAAAACCGCGGCGCCGCTTAAGGTGGTGGACCCTGTTTTTGCCGATGACGGAAAGGTGTACGAGTGTTTTGGAACAGATATAATAGACGCTATGAAGTCGCTTATAAAAAGTGCGGATATTATTACTCCGAACGGTACGGAGGCTGCGCTTTTAACCGATTGTGCGTGTCCTCCTCAAAATGAGAGAGAGGCATTGGAGTGTGCCGCAAAGCTTTCCGAATACGGTCCGCGGTATGTTCTTGTGACAAGCGTGCCGTGCGGGGAAAACAGAGTTTCCGTTGTGGTGTACGATAAAGCTTTAAAAGAAGCATACAAAATTACAAATCCCTATTTAAGCCATGCGCATTACCCCGGAACGGGTGACCTTTTTACAAGCGTTCTGACGGGTTCGGTGCTTGCCGACGGGGATGTGATACGCGGTGCGTGCCGCGCGGCGGATTTTGTATTTACGTCCGTTAAAACGGCTTGCGAAAATAAAGTGCCCGTAAGAGAGGGCGTTCCGCTTGAACTTGTTTTGCCGAAGCTTTACGAAGAACGCGGCGGCAAATTTGAAAAAATAATCTGCGAAAGGATTTGATTTTATGCTGCAGTCTGTATGGGTATTTCTGATATATGCGTTTCTCGGCTGGTGTTCGGAGGTGGTGTTTGCGGCGCTCAATACGGGCAAATTTGTAAACCGCGGCTTCTGCAACGGCCCGATATGTCCGATATACGGCTTCGGAATGCTTTTTGTTTCGCTTTGTCTTATGCCGTTTCGGGATAATTTGCCGCTGCTTTTTATACTGTCGCTGCTTCTTACGTCATTTATAGAGTTTATAACGGGTTTTGTGCTTGAAAAATTCTTTAACCAAAAGTGGTGGGATTATTCAAAAATGCCGTTTAACATAAAAGGGTATGTGTGCCTTAAGTTTTCGGTGCTGTGGGGTCTGGCTTGTGTTTTTATAATAAGACTTGTGCATCCGTTTATTTTAAAACTTATAGGGATACTGCCTCGCTGGCTGTCGCTTACGGGCGCCCTGTTTTTCGGCGCGGTGCTTGCGGCGGACTTTGTGATAACGATAATAAACCTTATGAAGCTTCCGCGCCGTCTGCGTGCAATTGAAGAGCTGGAGGAAATTTTAAACGGCGTTTCCGAAAATATAGGAACAGAGCTTTCCGAAAAAACAAACGTGCTTAAGGAAAGAAACGAAAATGCAAAAGCTGCTGCTGAAAATGCAAAAAAGCGTCTCGAGGAACTTTATGCGGGACACAATATGGTTCACAGACGTATTTTCAAAGCTTTCCCGAATATACAGCACGGCAAGCATGAAAAAATTATAACAACGCTTATGAGAAACAAAAACGCAAAAAAATAAAAAAATAGCGTAAAAAACTTGACTTTTGGCGAAAAAAACTGTATATTATATGTTATACAGTAACTAAAAGGAGGTGGCAACATGGCGAAAGAAAAAACGAAGGTTCACAATAATTCAAATAAGCTTACAAAAGAAGAAAGAGAGCACATTGACAATATGGTGGTTCTCACAACCGCTATCGGTCTTGTGTCCGCAATTGCGCTGCTTTATATTTATCGCTGGCTCAATTCCTCTTATATTCTCGGGACAAGACTTTTTGTAAGTATACTCATATGGCTTTGCGATGCGGCGCTTATTGCCGGCGTGGTTTTGTATTTTGTGAAGAAGGACAGAAAGTTTTTAAGATGGATTCCGTATTTTGCCGGCGGCGCGTTTCTTTTAGCGGTAATACGCTATTTTGACAAATTTAAGCTTGTTATGGATGCGCTTCGCATTTCCGTGCTTTTCCAGAAATGTATGGACGCAATCGGCAAGCATCCCACAAATATTCAGGTTGCATTTATATTTGTTTATATTTGTATAGCCGCGTATATGATAGCAACATATATTTATTACGGCAGAAAAGTTAAAAAATCAAAGTAAAAATGCCCGGAAGTTACACGGTGGGGGCTGTTTAAAAAGTCGGTTGTGGCTTTTAAACAGCCCTTTTTTGCATTTGCATATTGACTTTTGTGGTTTTATGTGGTATTATATTGATAAAGTTTGGATTTTGGGGTGAGAAAATGCTTACTGATGACAGACATGAGAGAATATGTGAGCTGGTAAGCAAGAAAGGTTCCGTAACGGTTACGGAGCTTACAGAACTTTACGGTGTTTCTGATGAGACGGTCAGACGTGATTTAAAGCGGCTTGAGCAGTCCGGAAAGCTTCGCCGCGTGCACGGAGGCGCTGTTGCACGCCCCGGGATGAAGGAGTTTCGCGCATTGTCTGCGAGAAATGATGAGAACAGCACTTTAAAAAGCGAGCTTTGCAAAAAAGCGATGTCTTTTATAAACGACGGGGATATCATTTCGGTGGATTCGGGCAGCACGGCTGCGGCTCTGGCGAGAGAAATCCGCGGCAGGTTTAAAAATTTAAAGATTCTTACTTATTCTGCCGATGTTTTTAATATTCTGCACGATGATGACGGTATTGAAATCTATCTGGCAGGCGGAAAGTATCTTCGTGCCGAGCATTGCTTTTGCGGAATGAGAACCGTGGAGGAAATAGAAAAATACCATATTTCCAAGACCTTTATATGCATTTCGGCGGTATCTCTGGCATGCGGAATTCAGGACTATGTGGAGGAGATCGCCCCCATGCAAAAAGCCCTTGTTGAAAATGCCGACAGAGTTTTTATTCTTGCGGACAGCAGCAAAATAGAAAAAAACGCTTTTTTTAAGATTTGCGATGCGGAAAAAAGCTTTGAATACATAACCGACAGCGCGGTAGACGGTGCGATTGCGGCTTTGTACGAGGAAAACGGATACAGGCTGCACGGAGGGATGAAAAAGTGAGAGAAAAAATACGCGCAAGCGAGCGATGGTTCTGCGCGATTTGCTGGCTTGTATATTTTGTAAGCTATCTGACAAGAGCAAACTTTGCGGCGGTTATTGCGGAAATAGTCGTTTCGGAAGGATTTGCAAAATCCGCTCTCGGAGCGGTTGCCACGGCAAGCTTTGTCTCGTACGGAGCGGGACAGGTTGTCAGCGGAATACTCGGAGATAAAATAAACGGCAAAACACTGATTTTGGCGGGGATTTCCGCCACGGCGCTCTTTAATGTCCTCATGCCCGTATGCGACAGCGCGGAAAAAATGACGGTCGTATGGTGCTTAAACGGCTTTGCGCAGTCCTTTTTCTGGCCGCCGCTCTGCAAAATAATGTCGGAAAGACTTTCGCCGCAAAGGTGTAAAAAAGCGATTGTCGATGTGAGCATAGCAAGTGCGGCCGGAACGGTATGCGTGTATATGCTGTCGCCGCTCTGCATAATGCTTTTCGGATGGCGCTCGGTGTTTTTCATCGGCGCCGGCGCGGCTGCCCTGATGGGTTTGCTCTGGGCGGCCGGGATAGAAAATATCCGTGAAGAGCCGAGTCGGATTGAGAGGGCTCCGCAAAAAACGTCTGACATGCCTCTTTCGGCGGCGGTGTTCACTTCAGGGCTGATTCCCGTAAGCGCCGCCGTATTGCTTCAGGGGATGCTGAAAGAGGGGATAACGACGTGGATGCCTTCTTTTATAAACGAAAACTTTCATCTCGGCACGGAAATTTCCATACTGACAACAGTTGCGGTTCCTGTTTTCACGGTTGTAAGCCTCAGGTTTTTTGCTTTTCTGCATAAAAGATTTTTTAAGGAAGAGGTTTTGTTTTCGGTTGAGATTTTTGCCGCGGCGTTTGCGCTTTGTGTGCTCATGGCGCTTTTTTACCGAAGCAGCGTTGCGGTGTCGATAGCTCTGTCGGCGATGATTACCGGCTGCATGCAAGGGATAAATCTCATGCTTATAAGCATGGTGCCGCTGCACTTTTCAAAAATCGGAAAGGTGTCTGCAATGACCGGAATTTTAAACGCAACGTCATATGTAGGCTGTGCGGCTTCAACATACGGCTTTGCCGCGGTCTCGGAGCGCTTTGGCTGGAACGCGGTTATTATACTTTGGTGCGCTGTTACGTTTTTGGGAGCGGCATTTCTTTTGCCTGTCTGCGGCAAATGGAAGAAATTTAAAAAGGAGTTTATGTGAGTATGGAAGAAAAAACAAATGTCATGCGTCTTCTGGACGGAAAAAAGATTAAATATAAGAGCTATTTTTTAGATCTTCCGGAAGCCGTGAGCGGAACGGAGCTTGCGCAACTTCTCGGGAAAGAGGAGGAAACGGTTTTCAAAACTCTTGTAACAGCGGGAAAAAGCAATACGCATTATGTCTTTGTAATTCCGTCAAACATGGAGCTTGACCTTAAAAAAGCCGCAAAAGCCGTCGGGGAAAAATCTGTGGATATGATAAAATCAAAGGAGCTTCTTCCGCTGACAGGCTATGTTCACGGGGGCTGCTCGCCGATAGGTATGAAAAAGTTTTTTAAAACAACGTTTCATGTTACGGCGGAGGATTTTGAGACAGTTACATTCAGCGGCGGGAAAATAGGCTGCCAGGTGGAGATGTCGCTTTCCGACCTTTCGAAAATTATACGGTTTAGTCTTGCCGATGTGGCAAAATAACCGGATAATGTAAACAATGCATTAAATTTTCTGCTTTTCATTGACTTTGCGGAAAAAACAGTGTATAATAAATCTGTAAATAAAGAAAGGTGGTCTAAACTATGAAAACATTTGAAATTTCACTGGCATCAATCGGAGACGTTAAAGACTTTGTAAATATTGTAAGCAAATACAGCTGTGATATTGATTTGAAGTCCGGCAGATATATTGTTGACGCAAAGTCTATCATGGGAATATTCAGCTTAGATCTTACAAAGCCTATCACAACCGAAGTTCATTGCAACGGTTCAGCAGATTGCGAAGCACTTATGAACGATCTTAAGAGATTTATGATCTGAAAACGGAATAAGAGCCCCCAAACTTAAATACTATATTATATAGTATTTTAAGTTTGGGGGTTTTTCTTTATGGATGAAAAAAGATTTTCAAAGGTTCAGCAAAAGGAAATTACACAGAATGTGATAATGGAAAACAGAAGAAAACTAAGCATTTCAGGAGTTACGGATGTTGAAAGCTTTGATGAAGAGACCATAGTTTTAAGTACAGAAGCGGGTATGCTTATCATAAAGGGAAGTGCGCTTCACATAAACAAGCTTTCGCTTGAAAGCGGTGAAGTTGCGGTTGAAGGCGAAATAGACGCTCTCAATTATTCGGATGAGGAGACAAAAAATCACGGCGGCATTTTGTCTAAGCTTTTCAGGTAGGCAGGTGACGGGCGGTGAATACAGAGCTTACAGCGTTTTGCGCCTCTCTTGTGTGCGGAATGGTGTGCGCGCTGATTTTTGATATGTTCCGTGCCGTGAGAAAGGTGTTCGGGGGCGGAGTAAAAGCAGTTGCCGCACAGGATATTCTGCTTTGGGTAATTCTTGCGGCAGTTTCTTTTTTTGCGGTGTACAGATATAACGACGGTCAGCTTCGTCTTTTTGTTTTTGTTGCGATTTTGTCGGGCGCAGTTTTGTACCTTCTTACGCTGAGCGGTCTTTTTATGCGAATGTGGGTTGGATTTTTTAAAGTTTTGGCTCTCTGTGCCGCTTTTTTGGTAAAAACAATTTCGGCACCGTTTGAAATTGCGGGTAAAAAGATAGTAAAAATAAACAGAAAAGCAAGGCGTTTTTTGTGCAAAACAAAGAATAATATAAAAAATCAAAAAAAACAGTTGAAAATGTATTAATTTTACTTTACATTTACTTTAAAAAGGTATATAATTATATTAATTATATGGTGCCGCACAAAACGGCGCGCATTAAAGTTTGGAGGCTTTCGGCAAAATGGCTGGAAAAACAAATAAAAAAGGCAGGCACATTAAAATCGGCTCACTGCTTTTGGCGGCGCTTATTATATACATGTCGGTTGCAATTATAAGTCAGCAAAGCAAATTGAACAGTTTGAACGGCGAAATTGCAAGTATGAACGAACAGATAGCCGAGAAGAACCGCGAGGTTCAGGCTATAAGCGATGAAGAAGCCATGTGTGAATCTGATGAATATATAGAGCGTACCGCAAGGGAAAAACTGGGCTTTGTGCGTTCGGACGAAACGGTTTTCGTTGACGTTACGGGAAAGTAGACATATGTTTGACAGCGGCGTTGCCGTATTTGTAAATGAAATAAGGAACTTATATAAAAGGCTATCAGATAAAAATAACGGCGCTGCGCCGTTAAAGAAATAAGGAGGAAATTTTCCCGTATGGCAGTTGAGGTAGGAAAAATTATTGACGGTAAGGTTACCGGAGTAACCAATTTCGGTGCTTTCGTTGATATCGGAAACGGAAAAAAAGGACTTGTGCATATTTCGGAGGTGGCGCGTGAATATGTGCGCGATATTGCTGACTATGTCAAGGAGGGGCAGAAGGTTCGCGTTTACGTAGTTTCCGTTGAAAATAACGGAAAAATCAGTCTTTCCATAAGAAAGGCACAGGAGATAGAGGCTCCGGCAGCACCGAAAAAGCCTGCAGAATACGTATGGGAGAAGCCTGCCGAGGAAAATCTTTCGTTTGAAGATAAGATGGCAAAATTTAAACAGGCCAGCGATGAAAAGATGCATGATATTAAGAGAAATGTTGAGTCTAAGCGCGGAGGTTACCGCCGCGGCTCCGGCTCATATTAATTGAATTTTTGCAATATATAATCAGTGCGGAACGGACAGGATATGCCGCTGCGGCGCTTCAGGGTTTGTGCGCCGCGGCGGGCAAATGTGCGTTCCGTGCTTTTTTCTGTAAAGATTTGGAACGGGAAGGTATTTGCTTAAAAAATGAAAAAAAAAGTTGCTTTTTATACCTTGGGCTGCAAGGTTAACCAATATGAAACAAACGCCATGGAAAAGCTGTTTTCCGATGCAGGATACGAGATTGTCCCGTTTGATGAGGCAGCGGATGTATATGTGGTGAACACATGCACCGTGACGAGTGTCGGCGACAAAAAAAGCCGCCAGATTTTAAGGCGCGCAAAACATTTAAATCCCGATGCGGTTATTGCTGCCGTCGGCTGCCTTGCGCAGACGGACCCGAAGCAGATTGAAAATACGGGAGCCGTTGACGTGATAGTAGGCACAAATAATAAAAACAGCATAGTTGAAGCGGTTGAGGCGGCAAAAAAGACTGTCGGCACAGTTTCGAGAGTTACCGAATATGACGGACTTTCGGAATTTGAGCTCATGAGTATAGACAGGTTTGACGGCAGAGAAAGAGCGTATATAAAAATTCAGGAGGGGTGCGACAGGTTCTGCACCTATTGTATAATCCCGTATGCGAGGGGGAAGGTTCGCTCGGCGCGGGAGGAGGATATAATAAAAGAGGCTGAAAGGCTCGGGAATAACGGCTTTTCAGAAATTGTTCTGACAGGTATTCACGTTGCGTCCTACGGCAGAGGAACGGAAAATACTTTAAGCGGACTTATAAAAAAGCTGTCCGGAATCGACAGCATAAAGAGAATACGGCTGAGTTCGGTAGATCCGGTGGCGTTCAGCGACGAATTTATAAAAACGGCAGCGGTGTCAGACAAGCTTTGTCCGCATTTTCACATATCGCTTCAAAGCGGCTCCGATGATATTCTGCGCCGAATGAACAGGAGATATACTTCTGCCGAATACTATGAAACGCTGTGCAGAATACGGGAAAGCATTGAGAATGTGTCGATTACCACCGATGTTATAACCGGATTCCCTCACGAAACGGAAGAGGAGTTTAAAAAGTCTTATAATTTTGTGGAAAAATGCGGTTTTGCCGCCGTGCACGTTTTTCCGTATTCGGAGAGAAAGGGGACGCCTGCGGCAAAATTCGGAGGTGTTGTGCCAAAGAATATCAGGAACGAACGCGCTCATAAAATGAGCGGACTTGCCGCGCACCTCAAGAAGAAATTTACGGAAAAGTATATCGGCAATGTGATGCCCGTTTTGTTTGAATCAAAGCACAGTGACGGCACTTTGTCGGGATTTACCGCAAATTATATTAAGGTTTGTGCACCTGCGCCCGATGACGCAGCAGGAAAAATTTTGAATGTCCAAATCACGGGTTTTGACGGCGAAAATGCCATCGGCATATTGGCTGAAAAGATTTGATAAAAACTAAAGGGGAAATTCAGGTATGAATAAGAGCGAATTGAAAAAGACAAAAAAATCATATTTTGATATATATATATATTCGTGTTTCTGGCGGCGCTCGAGCTTTTGATGTCCTTTACGTTTTTCGGATATCTTCATATTCCGCCCATTTCGATTACGTTTGCGTATATTCCCGTTCTGATTGCCGCGTGCGTTTTGAATCCGGCGGCTTCGGCGGCAATGGGCCTGATTTTCGGACTTGCGAGTATGTATAAAGCCACCGCGCATTACGCCATACCGTCAGACATGATTTTTTCGCCTTTTATGAGCGGCTTCCCCTTAAAAAGCTTACTTCTTGCCGTCGGAACAAGAGTTTTGTTCGGTCTTTTGGATGGCTGGCTTTTTGCGGGAGCCAAAAAGCTCAGACATTCAAAAATATGGATTGCTATTGTCGCGGCGATATCTCCGAAGTTTCACGGAATAATCGTTTATGCGGCAATGCGGCTTTTTTTTCCAGATATTGTCCAAGGCTTTTTAAAAAACTATTTTATAAATCCGGGTGATCTGCTGGCGATAATAATCTGCGTATTTCTTGCGGAAATTACGGTGTTTGCCTACAACTGTCCCAATGTGCAAAAATTCAAAAACAGAATAAACGGTTCGCACAAAATACCGGAGTCGGATACGGCAAAAAGGCAAATACTCGTTCTGATATTCACGCTTTTTATTGTCGGCATGACAATTGCCGCGGCATTTTATTTTTCCGACGGAACGTCGTTTATGCTCGAAAATCACGGACTGTATATAACCGACGATATTTATCATGACCTGACGCAGCTGCAAATACAGTTTATACTTGCGGCGATTTCTCTCGATATGATTTCAATTGTTGTAATAAACCTCGGATACGAATACACGTCTTATCAGAAATTTTTGGGCGAGCTTGATGTTATAACAAACGTTATGGGGCGCAGGGCGTTTTTAAGCTGCTGCAAAAAAGCTCAGCAAAAGTTTGAAAAGGGCTCCGGCGAAACCGGCTGGTTCCTCTTTTTGGACGTGGACAGATTTAAAGATATAAATGACACGCTGGGACACACTGTCGGCGATAATGTATTGAAAGAAATTGCCGCGTCCCTTAAGCTTTGCCTTGGCGATTACGGAATAATAGGCAGAATAGGCGGCGATGAATTTGCCGCCATGCTTGATAAGCCGATATCAAAAGAGGAACTTCAAAAAAGGCTGAATATCTTCCTTGAAGAAATTTCGGATATACTTCCGTCTCCGAATAAAGTAAGCTGCAGTATCGGCGCATGCTCTTTTCAATATCCTGCCGACATGTCAGAACTTATGAGTAAAGCGGATGCCAATCTTTATTCCGCAAAAAGCCGCGGACGCGCATGTTTTGTTCTGGGTGATTAGTCACCCAGTATTTTTTTAAGATTTCTGTTGTGTACCATGTTGTATCTGTGCAGGTTATAAAGGTCATCGGCATCTTTTATGTAATTCGGCTTTTCATATACGCCGAATGTCATTTTAAAATGGCTTTCTATTATTTTTTTTGTTTCGTCATTGCAGTTCCCGAACGGGTATACGAATGCGCAGGGTTCATGACCGAGCTGCTTTAAAAATGCCTGACGGTTTTTCTCTATATCATCTTCCATAATACGTGTGTACATCTCATGGCTCTCCGCGGACGTGCGCAGCGTTCCGCGTCTTTTTTTGAGATTGTGCATATCATATGAATGGCTCAGAAACTCCGCAAGTCCGCTTTGTTCCATTTCGCGCACTTCGTCCCATGTGCTTTGGGCATAGTCCACATGGCGGTTTATGCCGCTTGAATATAAATCCTGCAAGGCGCCCACCAGTGCAAAATTTGCTTTAACATTATATTGTTTCAAAAGCGGCAGAACATATACATAGTCGCTCATATAGCCGTCGTCAAATGTTATCATTATAGGCTTTTCGGGAAGAGGAGCACCGTTTTCGGCATAATTTAAAAGTTCCGATGCAAAAATCGGAGTATAACCTTCGTCCAGTATTATTTTTATATCGTTTTCAAGCTCCGCCGGGCTCACCACATAATTTCCGTATTTTGACGGCTTTTCGGACACCTGATGATACATCAGCACATAAAGCTTAAGTCCGTCCGGCTCTGAAACGGACGCCGCACAGACGCAGAAACACAAAAGAATAAGCGCAAAAGCTATAATCAAAATATTTTTTAATCTGATACAATAAATAGGTTTCAAAAAAAGCACCCCCATACAACATATGCCGGGGGTGCCTGAAATATTAAAGCTATTCAAGATTTTTAAGTTCTTTATCTAGTTTTTCGTTGTCACGCTCTTTGGGATGAACGTTTTTAAGAATTTTTATGTCGTGCACGTCAAATTCCTTTAAGATATTTTCATTCTCACGGTCAAGCTTTACCGTTACTTTTCCGCGCAGCATCATAACCGACGTCACAATACCTTTGCCTTCGGGCGTTTTTACGACAGAACCTTCGCGCGGAGTAACTTTCAGCATTTCTTCGTAGCAGTCCTGCTCATATTTAAGGCAGCACATAAGTCTGCCGCAGCAGCCGGAGATTTTTGTGGGGTTTAAAGAAAGCCCCTGTTCTTTTGCCATTTTGATGGACACCGGCTGAAAATCTCCCATATGTGCCGCGCAGCAAAGCCCTCTGCCGCAAATACCGAGCCCTCCGACCATCCTTGCTTCGTCGCGCACACCGATTTGCCTCAGCTCTATTCGTGTTTTAAAAACGGATGCGAGGTCTTTTACAAGTTCGCGGAAATCAACTCTTCCTCCGGACGTGAAATAAAACAAAATTTTGCTTCCGTCAAATGTGTACTCAACGCTTGTAAGCTTCATATCAAGCTTGTGTTTTTCTATTTTCTCCATGCAGATTTTAAACGCTTCATGTTCTTTGCGAGCATTGTTTTCCGCCTGCTTTAAATCTTTTTCGGTGGCTATTCTTATAACTGCCTTGAGAGGTGAAACAATTTCATCCTCCGAAACGTTTTTAACGCTTATTGAAACATGCCCGAGCTCTATTCCGCGCGCCGTTTCAACAATAACATCGTCTCCCTGTTTTATATAGAGTTCACCGGGGTCAAAGTAATATGACTTTCCGCCGTTTCTGAACTTTACACCTATAATCTTTGTCATGTATATCTCCAATCCCGGCCGAATTGCTTTTTTCGGCCATATCACTGTAAACTTTTTACAAGGTTGAGCATCCATAAATCGAGGTTGTTGCCCGGCGCAAAAGACAGCGCTGTTTTTTCCGTTTCCTCAGCTGCGCGCAAAAGCTGCTCAGCCGTGAAGGAGGCCGAAAAGGCACATATGCTTTCCCTGTAGTCAAAATTAATTATTTTTTCTTCTCCGGTAAGTTTAACGCAAACCGCGTCCCGAAGCCAGGAAAGAAGAAAATTCAGAATTAAATTAAGTTTTTCTTTGTTTTTATGAACAAAATCGCAGATTTCAAAAAGCCCGGCAGGATTTGCAGCGGCGGTTTTTGAAAGAGTTTCGTAAAATGCCCGGCGCAGCTCAAAATATTCTCCGCCTTCAGCCATTGCCTTCGCACTGCCCAAAATTCCGCCCGAAAACTCCGCAATGAGCTCCGCGCGCGGCGCCGCGTCGGGGTAATATTTTTTTACATATCCCACAGTTTCACTTTTGGAACACTGATCCACACGGCACAGCATACCTCTTGAAAGCACCGTCTGCAAAAGTTCCGCCGAATTTTTCACCAAAAGAAAAATCACCGCGTAAGAGGGCGGCTCCTCCAGAATTTTCAAAAATGCGTTTTGAGCCTCCGCCGTTATGGGCAGCGAGTCGTCAAGAACATATATTTTCGTGTCCGAAAGAAACGGCTTTGTGTACATATCTTCGGAAAAATGCCGCACCGTATCAACGGACAGCGTTTTAAGCGACGCGTCCTCGTTTTTTATCCTGATAAAATCCGGGTGATTGTGCGTTTTGTGCTTTATGCATGAGCCGCACACGCCGCACGGAGGATTTTGCGCCTCGCAGTGCGCCGCGGCGGCAACATAATTCACAAATGTATTTTTTCCTGCGCCCTCGGGACCTTCCAGAATATAGAACTGACCGAGAGTGCGATTTTTTATAAGCGAATCAAAATATGATTTAAGTTTATTTTTTCCGATAAGCTCCATCAGATTTTCTCAAAGCGGTCTACATCAAGTATAAATATCGTAGCGCCGCCAACGTCCACCTCCACGGGGTAATTCGACATAACGCCCGCCATGCCCGTTGCGATAGGCGTTGCCATAATTTTCTTGCGCGTGGAGCAGTTCTTTTTAAAGATTTCCAAAACCTCGGGAATTCTGTCTTCGTCAATGCCGACAAGAAGCGTCATATTTCCCGAACGGAGAAATCCGCCCGTTGTGGCAAGCTTTGTTACGCTGCACCCGGCATTGTTTAAAGCAACTATCGCTTTGTTTCCGTCCTCGTTGTGTATAATGGCAAGTATAAGTTTCATGGCAATCTCCTTTCACTGCATATATGCGATTTATTGTTCAATTAAATTTTAACATATAAACGCAAAAAAATCAACAAGAAATTAAAGATAAGCCAAAGATTTTAAAGCAAAATCTCCGCAAGAGGTCTTTTGGGAACCACGAGTCCGCCCTTTCCGTCTTCAAAATATTCTATATCTCCGTGCGCCTCACACACACTGTTCTCCTGCGCCGGGTAACCGAGAGCTATCATATAAAGCAAATCGAGATCTTTGGGTATTTCCAGAATTTTTTTTGCCGCCGTACGGTCTACAGAGCCGAGCCAGCATGTGCCTATTCCGCGTTCAGCTGCCGCAAGCATAAGCGTGGTTATTGCGGCGCCTGCGTCTGCTGCGGGGTTTTTGCTTAATTTGCTGTCTCCGAGAACGGCTATATATGCTACGGGGCGCTCGCCTTCCTTTGGTGCGCCGTCTTTTAAATAGCCTGCCCATTTAAGCGTATCGAAATTTTTTTCATCGGTTGATATTTTATATTTCAAAGGCTGCAGATTTGCCGCCGAAGCCGAAAGAGACGCCAGGCGGACAAGCTCGCGCAGCACGTCTGCGTCTATCGGTGTTTGTTTGAATTTTCTTATTGTTCTTCTTTTTTCTATTACTTCCGAAACATTCATATCGTTTCCTCTTTTCCGAACAAGTTTTTCATAAAAAATGCGGCAAGCCAAAAAGCTTGCCGCGATGTGGTACCGGTGGTCGGGGTCGAACCGACACGGTATCGCTACCACCGGATTTTGAGTCCGGCACGTCTGCCAATTCCATCACACCGGCATGTGAACAAATAGTATTATACACTATATTCACAAAAAAATCAAGGTTTTTCTTTAAAATTATTTTAAAATATTAATATCAAGTTTCTGATACGGGATTTCAATACTTTCTTTATCAAAGGCTTCTTTTACGCTTTCTGTAAGGTCAAAGCATGCGTTTCTGTATTCTTCGGATTTGCACCACGCAAAGAGGATAAATTCAAGAGCGCTGTCTCCGAGTTTGGAAAGTCTTGCGTAGGGAGCCGGTTCTGCAACCACGCGCGGACAGCTTTCGGCGGTTTTTGTGAGAATTTCCTTAACTTTTTCAACATCGCTGCCGTATCCTGCCGTGAACACAAGATTTACGCATCTTGTGGGTTTTGCGGAATAATTTGTTATGCATTTTCCGGAAAGCGCCGAATTTGGGAATGAAACGACTCTGTTATCAAGCGTTACTATATATGTTGAGAAAAAGCCTATTTCCGAAACCTTTCCCATAATATCTCCGGCTTCTATCATGTCTCCCACGCGGAAAGGCTTTGTGACAAGAATAAGTATTCCCGCGGCAAGGTTGCTTAACGACCCTTGCATTGCCAGACCGACAGCCACGCCGGCGGAGCCGAGAACCGCAACAAAAGAAGCATACGGTATGCCGAGTATTCCGGCGGCGGAAATTATAACTATTATATAAAGCGAAATTTTTACAGCCTTTGCCGTAAATTTTTGTACGCCTTCGTCAACGGCGTCGGGCGACTTTGCCGAATACAGTTTTTTTGACAGCCATTTTGATGCTTTAAGACCTATAATAAGGACAAGCAGCGCATAAATCAGCTTTACTCCGAAATTTGTGATGTGAGTCGCAATTGTTCCCAATACATTTAACATGTCCATTCTCCTTTGTAAATTAAAAAGGGCACTTCCGAGAAGAAATGCCCTTTTTGTGGTGCTCGAGACCGGAATCGAACCGGTACGAGGGAAAGCCTCACGGGATTTTAAGTCCCGGGCGTCTGCCAGTTCCGCCACTCGAGCTTTTGCACAACAAATATAATAACACAGAAAACCTTATTTTGTCAAGTGCTAAAACGTAAAAATTCCGAGGTGTTCCAAAAGAATTTTCAAGCCGATTAATATAAGCACCGCTCCGCCGGCAATTTCGGCGCCTGACTTGTACTTGAGCCCGAAAACATTTCCGACGCGCAGCCCCACGGCGGAAAGAGCAAACGTTATGCAGCCGATAAAAGATACCGCTGCCGCAATATTAACGTTCGGCAGCAGCGCAAACGTGATGCCCACGGCAAGCGCGTCTATACTTGTAGCAATTGCAAGAACCAGCATTTCGCGGAACGAAAAGGAAGCGTTTGAGGGATTTTCTTCTTTGGAAAAGCCTTCGCGGATCATGTTAAATCCTATAATGAACAAAAGACCGAATGCAACCCAGTGGTCCACGGGAACAATATATTTTTCAAATGCGGAGCCCAGGAAATAGCCCACTGTCGGCATCAGAGCCTGAAATCCGCCGAACCAAAGTCCCGTAACAATATAATTTGAGGGTTTGAGCCGCCTTGTAGACAGCCCCTTACAGACAGCAACCGCAAATGCGTCCATGGAAAGACCCACGGCAAGCAAAAAGAGTTCAAATAGAGACATTCTTATCATCCGTTTCTTTTTCAAAATATTTATATATTCTACCACCGATTCCTTAAAAAATCAATGTTTTTTGGAAAAAATCAGATTTTTTCGGAAATATCAGAAAAAACAGTGTTAAAACACTTGACATTAAAATCTATTTATAATAAAATTAACAAAAAGAACAAAAATAATTATTCGGAGGTATTATACCAATGCAACAGCTTATATTAATAGTTGAAGACGAGCAGCCGATTGTAGATATTTTAAAATTCAATCTTGAAAAAAACGATTACAGGGTTATCGAAGCGCTTGATGGCAACGAGGGTCTGCGTCTGGCGCTTTCCAAAAATCCCGATCTGGTGCTTCTGGACGTTATGCTCCCGGGACTTGACGGCTTCGGAGTGTGCAGAAAAATCCGCGAGAAATCAAGTGTGCCGATAATTATGCTCACGGCGCGCGACGAAGAAGTGGACAAAGTACTGGGTCTCGAGCTCGGAGCGGACGATTATATGACAAAGCCTTTTTCCGTCCGCGAACTTTTGGCAAGGGTTAAGGCAAATCTGCGCCGCACATCGCCCGAAACGGAGGAGGCGGGAGATGTTCTGCGCATAGGAGAGCTTATTATTGACAGCTCAAGATACGAGGTTGTTAAAAATGATACGGTTATTGCTCTGACACTGCGTGAATTTGAGCTTGTCAAATTCCTGGCGGAGCATCGCGGCAGAATTTTCTCGAGAGAAACGCTCCTTGAGGAAGTGTGGGGATACGATTATTACGGCGATACGCGCACGGTCGACGTTACGGTGCGCAGAATACGCGAAAAAATAGAAGATAACCCGGCAGAACCGGCTTATATAATGACAAAACGCGGCGTCGGCTACTACTTTAAAAAATAATTTCGGAGCATTGCAATGTTTAAAAGTATACAATGGAAAATGCTTACGGTTTTCATACTTCTGACGGTTTCGGTTATGCTTGCCGTGGGTACTTTTCTTCTCAACGGCGTGAGCTCGTACTATCACAACGAATTCAAGAATCAGATGGAAACGCTTGTGTTTACCGATGATTTTGTAAATCAGCTGAAAAAAACCGTTGACGAGAACGACACGGTTTCCGCCATGCAGAGGCTTATAGACATATATGCCGGACGTATAGGCATAGACAGCTACAGAAACTGCTGCGTTCTCACAAAAAACACGGCGGAGGTGCTTTACTCCTTCAACGGTGATGCGGCGGGACAGACGGAGCTTACGCAAAATCTCATGACGGCAATGAGAAGCGGCATCGGCAATGCCGTAAACCGCCGCGCCCGCCTGATGGACTACGCTTATCCGATAGAAGGAAAATCCGCTTCTTACATTATATATGTGAGCGACACCAAAGAAGAACTTTACGAAGTGCTGCGCAGCCTTTTCACAATAATATTCTGGGCGCTTTTTGTGGGGCTTGTGATTTCCGTGCTGCTGGGGCTTTTCCTTTCGCGCACAATAACGGCACCCATTGCCCTTCTTAAGAGCCGTGCGGAGAAAATTGCCGCCGGAGATTTTGATCAGCGGCTTGAAATAAGGTCGCGCGATGAAATAGGTCAGCTGACGGGCACTTTCAACCAAATGGCTTCGGAGCTTTCGGCAACGCTTTCGGAAATCGCGCGCGAAAAGACAAAGGTTGAAACAATACTTCGCTTTATGACGGACGCGATTATAGCCTTTTACAGCGGCGGCGGCGTTATGCATATAAACCCCGCGGCGCGTTCGCTGCTCGGCATAGAATCGGATGACCTTATGTTCGACGAATTTTTTTCGTCGCTCGGAGCGGATATTAGAATAGAAGAGCTTTTGTATCTCGAGCATTATAAAACGGTTGAACGCGATATAGAATACAAAGGCAAAACCCTGAAGGCACATTTTGCACCTTTTGCAACCGACGGCGCCGCGGCAGACGGTGTGGTTGTGGTTATTCAGGATATAACCGAGCAGCAGCGCCTTGACAACGCGCGCCGCGAATTTGTGGCAAACGTGTCTCATGAGCTGCGCACGCCTTTAACAACCGTTAAAAGCTACACGGAGACTCTTGCCGAAAACGCGGAGCCGAATTCCATGGAAGCAAATTTCTTAAAAGTTATAGAAAGCGAAGCGGACAGAATGACGCGTCTTGTAAAAGACCTTCTCACGCTTTCGCTGCTTGATTATGACAAAAAAGCTTTAAACAAAGCTTCTTTCTCAATGCAGGAGCTTGTCCGCAGCATTGTGCAGAGACTGAACATGGATATAAAAGCTCACGGACATCGGCTTAAGCTTCACTGCGACGATTCCATGAGACCCCTCTTCGGAGACCGCGACAGGCTTGAGCAGGTTATAACAAATATAATAACAAATGCAATTAAATATACGCCGGACGGAGGCACAATTTCGGTTTCGTGCATTTCCGAGCCGCGGTGCGCGGTAATCTCCGTAACGGATAACGGTATAGGAATACCTCAAAACGATATTCCGCGCCTTTTTGACAGGTTCTACAGAGTGGACAAGGCAAGAAGCCGCAAGTACGGCGGAACGGGGCTCGGGCTTGCCATTGCCAAGGAAATCGTGGACGCGCACGGCGGCACAATTTCTGTTGAGAGCGCACCGGGACAGGGCACGCGCGTTACGGTTTCGATACCGTTTTACAGCAAGTGATTTTGAACTTTTTGATATGTTATTCAATGTTAAATGATGTGTAACGGCTTTGTAATATTTGTGTTGTATAATATAAACTGTAAAGGGAGAAAGACTTCTCCCGACGGGAGTACATTATCCGTGCGCATTAAATTGTGAATGTACTTAATAACCCAATTACGGATACGCTTTCGGGGTTTTATTCCCCGGAAAGCAATACATATTGCGCGTTTTTAGCTTTGAAAGGTTTGTTTTTTATGAAAAAGTTTATTGCGGTTACGGCGTTTGTATTTATGCTTTTATTCTCCGTAAACTGCTTTGCGGCGCCGTCAAGCGTTGCCATGAACGATGCGGGAAATATATCGGGTCTTGTAATAGTTAAAAAACCCGAAACACCCGTTTCTTCCACAACAAAAAAGGTTTACACGGTTTCGGCTCTCAGCATAGAGGGCGTTGAGATTTCGCTTTACAAGTACAATCCATCAACGGGAAATTTCGACGTTTTGTATGATGCGTCCGGCGCGCCGGTTGTAAATACCGTGGGTGCCACGGGAATTTATGTGCGTGATATAGCGCTTGATCCCAACACAAATTATCTGCTTGTCAGAGCAGGATACGGCGGCTATTATCAGACAATACGTTTTGATATAACTTTGCTTGACCAGGGTTTGCTTGACAGCATAAACGGTTTTGCCACAAACTTTATGTCGATGTTTGGCGGATGGTAATACAGAGGGCTTTTGAAATGAAAAAAAACGTACCTGTTTCAAAAGATCAAAAATTAAGAAAAACAAAGACTGCTCTTTTGGTATGCCTTATTGCAAGCAGTCTTTTTTTGTCTGTACATGTATGGTTTGGAGAGGAATTATGGCCCGAGGGCTGTAATTCCTTTGTTGTTATGTTCAAAAACAGCCCGATAGTCAAAACGCTGTTTACAAAGAATATTTACTCGATGCCGAAAGAGAATCTTTCAACTCCGCGAAAGCTTGTTCTCACAAACTATTCCGAAAGATCGGTATATTACAATTCAAACGAGAATTTTAAGCCTGTAACGGACGCCATAAAACCGTTTATGGCGGAAACGCTCAGATCGCGCGAAAATATAAAAAACAAACTTACCGTGGACGAAACCGAATGGTATAACGTTTTGCGCAACGATGAGCTTTTGGACACGCGCTCGATATATGTTGACTATTACATTGCATCCGCGCCCGCTCTTTTTGCGCGTATGATAGGAATTAAGGAAACATGGCTTTCAGATGATGTTTCGGCAGTAAAAGAATTTATAATTGCGCCGGGAAAAGACAATGAAATGCTTTTCTATGTGCGTGATTTTTCCGACAATAAAATATATAAATATTTTGTTTCTTACGAGAAAAAAGATGTAATAAATAAAATTATGAACGAATACACGCGCGGAGAAAGCGAAGGTTCGTTCCCGTTTTCGTTTGAGCTGAACCTTTACGGCAGCAGCGCGGGAATAGGCAGCGGAGTGGTTCAGAAAGTTTTTTTAAATCCCATGATTACACTTTCAACAGGCAACGAACAGCATGTGGTGCTTTATACCGCAAATCCGGTTACGGGAGATAAAATAACCGAAAATCTGCTGCCGACCTTCGGCTTCCGTCAGTCGGCACGCCGCCACTATACATCGGCGGACGGTGTGGAATATTTTGTTGAAAACTACAGCGTTTTAAAGTTTTACCCAAACGGGCTTATAGAATATACCGCCGATGATGAGCGCCTTGCGCCGTCTCTTTCCGATGAGCCTCTTTCGCTTTACGAGGTGCTGAACAAAGCAATTGAATTTTCCGAAAATGTCTGGAGCAACTGCGTGGACGATTCGTTTAACGCAATTGTCACAAGCAACCTCCTTGAATCGGCGGATTCAAGCGGAACTTACAATTTCACTCTCGATTATTATGTCAACGGAGTTCCGGTTAAGATTGAGCTTTCCGGCGATAATTTTGCGGATATGAACCACGCGGTTGAGATTTCGGTTAAAAACGGAAAAATAATAAAATACCGCCAGTTTATAAGAAAGTATACCGAAAGCGGAGAAAGCGTTACAAACTCACGCTCGATTGAGGCGCTTGACGAGATATACAAAAATCTCTCCGAGTCGGGGAGCGAAACGCATATAGACGATATATTTCTCAGTTATATTGAAGACGGTTCTTTAAACTCAAAAAGTCCCGTATGGTGTGCTGAAATAAGCGGCGGCGGTCTTTATAAAGGAGAATCTTGATTGCTGTCCGTGCCGTTGAAAACGGCGGAAAGGAGAGAGAAAAATATGTATTGGTACAAAGCAAAAAATATACTTATCATTCTTTTTGCCGTAATTAATATACTGCTTTTGTCTCTTTTGGCGTCTTCTCATATAAGCGCCGAAAAAGATGCAAAGAAGCTTCAGGACTCTCTCGTTGCCGTTATGGAAACGAACGGAATTTCCGCGGATAAAAGCATTTTTTCCGCACAGCCGCGAAAAATGCAGAGCTTTAATGTTGAGAACATGGCAGATGACTCGATTTCGTTTGCAGCGGCATTTATCGGAGGAGAGTGCAGCGAAGAAACCGATGAAAACGGCGTCAAAAGCTATGTGTGCGGTGATAAAAGGCTGTATGCGGCGAACGGCAGAATAAGTCTCGTGTCGGCAGTTTCCGAGCGTGCACAGACGGAAGATGACGTCAAAGCCGCAAAAACATTTTTTGATTCTATTGGTGTGCCGCTTGAGAATACGGATTATCAAATTGCCGATACAAAAATATTCTTCACATATCTTATAAACGGCGATCCGCTTTTTATAAACGGCTTGACCGTAAGTATGGGTGACGGTGCGCCCGTAAGCTGCGAAGGATATCTTCTTAAAATTCTTGATTCCGCATCGGAGCCTTCAAAAACACGCACCGTGTCGGATGTTATGACAGATTATCTCCGAGACCCGACGCGCCCCGAAGGAAACGTGCGTGTAACGGATGTAAAAACAGGATATGCATTTCTCTTCGGCAGTCCATCTGTGGACTTTAAGTTTGCCGAGGCTGTTCCCACTTATCGCGTCACAATTGACGATAAATATCTGTTTTATTACAACGGAAGATAGTTTTTGTGCAAAATCAATAAATAATTTTTTATTTATTGTTTAGTTTTAGTATTTAATCATATCCGAATATGTATTATAATATAATTAGTGCAGGATTTTGCATTAAGTAATATCATATTTAGGAGGATTGTAATGAAAAAGTATTCAACAGAGAAATTAAGAAATGTTTGTTTAATGGGACACGGAGGAGTCGGTAAGACATCATTTGCCGAGGCAATGATTTTTGATTCCAAGGCTTCCGACCGTCTCGGGAAGATTTCTGACGGCACCACGGTAACAGATTATGATCCTGAAGAAATAAAACGCGCTATTTCAATCAACACCAGTATGGCTCCGATTGAGTGGAATGACGTTAAAATAAATATCATTGACACACCGGGCTATTTTGATTTTGTAGGCGAAGTTTTTGAAGGTCTGAGAGTTGCGGACAGTGCGATTATACTTATCAGCGGCCGCTCCGGTATATCCGTGGGCGCAGAGCAGGCATGGGATTATGCCAAAGAAAAAGGTATTCCGGTTGCGTTTTTCATAAATAAGATGGAAGATGAGAACGCACATTACATGAAGGTTATAGAAGAGCTTAAAGAGCGTTTCGGAACGGCAATTGCTCCGTTCCAGTTCCCGATAAAGGAAAACGGCAAGCTTTTGGGTCACGTCGATGTGGTTAAGATGCGCGCATTTAAATACAATGCGGGCGGCGGCGTTGACGAGATTGAAGTACCCGACGACATGGCGGATGATATAGCCTCCGTGCGCGAGCTTTTGATGGAAGCCGTTGCCGAAACGGACGATGAACTCATGGAGAAGTTCTTTGCCGGAGAAGAATTTACGCAGGATGAAATTTACACGGCGGTTAAAAGCGGTGTTAAGAGCGGAACAATAGTTCCGGTGTTCGGCGGTTCCGCTATAGCAAATCTCGGCGTTTCTTCCGTTTTGGAAGCGATAACCAAATATTTCCCGTCCCCGGCAGATAACGGAAATGTAGCGGCAAAAGACGCAAAAACCGGCGAAGATATTGAGATTGAGCCAAGTGAGAACGCTCCGCTTTCGGCTTTGGTATTTAAAACAGTTGCCGATCCGTTTGTCGGAAAAATTTCAATATTCCGCGTATATTCGGGCACAATCAAGTCTGATTCAAGCGTATACAATGCAAATAAAGATACAAATGAGAAAATAGGCAAGCTTTTCTGCCTGCGCGGCAAAAAGCAGCTTGAAGCTTCGGAGATAACGGCAGGAGATATAGGCGCCGTTACAAAGCTTGCCGCAACCGCAACGGGAGACACGCTTTGCTCGGCTTCAAAGCCCGTCCTTCTCGACTCCATAGAATTCCCCGTTCCCGTTTTGTCCATGGCAATTGCGCCAAAGGCAAAAGGCGATGAGGAGAAGGTAAGCTCGGGTCTGCGCAAGCTTGAAGAAGAAGATCCGTGCTTTAAAGTAACAAATAATAAAGAAACACGTCAGATGCTGATTTCCGGTGTGGGCGAGCAGCACCTTGACGTTATCGTAAGCAAACTTAAAGCAAAATTCGGCGTTTCGGTTGATCTTTTCGAACCCAAAGTTCCGTACAGAGAGACTATACGCAAAAAAGTCAAGGTTGAAGGAAAACACAAGAAACAGTCCGGCGGTCACGGTCAGTACGGTCATGTCTGGATTGAGTTTGAGCCCGGCGAACAGGAAGATCTTGAATTTTCCGAAAACATCTTCGGCGGCGCTGTCCCGAAAAACTATTTCCCGGCTGTTGAAAAGGGCCTGAGAGAATGTATTCAAAACGGCGTTTTGGCGGGATATCCGGTTGTTAACCTCAAGGCAACGCTTGTTGACGGCTCGTATCACCCGGTTGATTCGTCGGAAATGGCGTTTAAGGTGGCGGCTTCGCTGGCATATAAGGAAGGCTTAAAGCAGGCAAATCCCGTTTTGCTCGAACCCTTCGGAAAGCTCTCCGTAACGATTCCGGAAAGCAGCATGGGAGATATTGTCGGCGACGTAAACAAACGCCGCGGCAGAATCCTCGGTATGAACCCGATAGGCGGCGGCAAGGCTTTGGTTGAAGCTGAGGTGCCGATGAGCGAAATGAATAAATACGCAACCGATTTGCGCTCGATGACTCAGGGCAGAGGCAAATTCTCGCTCGAATTCGAAAGATATGAAGAGGCTCCGGCAAATGTTGCTCAGGCGATTATTGAAAAATCGAAAAAAGAGACGGAATAAATTTATATTGATATTAAAAACAGTGCAGCAAAAAGCATTTTTGCTGCACTGTTTTTAATTTTTCTCTTTATTTACTTAGAATTAACTCAAATAATCTTTCGGAATTAACATTGAAAGCAGTATAATCAAAAATGTAAAAAATAAAAGGGATTTTTAAGGAGAGTGATTTTGATGAAGAAAATCATGAAAACAGTTTTGGCGGCAGCGCTTGCGGCAGGTATGCTGAGCGGATGCGGCTCAACCGGAGGAGACACGGCCCGGCAGACGGCAGCGCCTTCCGGCACACAGGCAACGGTATCGACAGACGGTTCTACATCGATGGAGAAGGTAATAGGCTATTTGAGCGAAGCTTACATGGATGAAAACAAAAACGTTAAGGTAACTTACAATCCCACAGGTTCGGGTTCCGGCATTCAGGCGGTTTCCGAAGGCAGATGCGACATCGGTCTTTCAAGCCGCGACTTAAAAGATGACGAAAAGCAGAACCTCGAAGAAACTGTTGTTGCAATCGACGGTATCGCAATTATAGTAAACCCGGAAAACACCGTGGAGGATTTGAGTGTTGAGCAGATAGGCAAGATTTACACGGGTGAAATTACAAACTGGAAAGAAGTCGGCGGCGAAGACAAACCGATAGTTCCGGTAGGAAGAGAAGCGGCATCGGGCACAAGAGACGGCTTTGAGTCTATCACCGGCACAAAGGACAAATGCAAATACAGCCAGGAGCTCACATCAACGGGCGATGTTATTCAGACAGTTTCAGGCAACCCCAATGCAATCGGCTACGCTTCACTGGCAGCGGTTAAAGATACGATAAAAGTTTTGAGCGTTGAAGGAGTTAAACCTTCAAAAGAGACAATTCAGGATAAAACATATAAGATTCAGAGAAATTTTGTTTTGGTAACACGCAAGGGTACGGCGCTCAGCGCGGATGCACAGAAGTTCTTCGACTTTGCAACAAGCTCTGCGGCAGACAGTCTTATTGAAAAAGCAGGCGCAACCCCGGTTATCAAATAAGGAATGATGTGTAATGAAAAAGTCACATGCTTTGGAAAAAACAATGAGCGCCGTATTCACCGTATGCGGTCTTGCGGCGCTCGCATTCGCGGCGGCAATAACGCTCTTTCTGTGCCTTTCGGGAATACCGGCAATACGCGAAATAGGATTTTTTAAATTCATTCTCGGCAAGGTGTGGAATCCCACCGGAGCGGAACCGGCATACGGAATACTGCCTTTTATTCTTTCCTCCGTATACGGAACTCTGGGCGCTGTTGTTTTGGGAGTGCCGATGGGCATTCTCTGCGCGGCATATATGGCAAAAGCTGCTCCGCGCCCGATAGCCGCCGCCCTTTCGGAGGCTGTAAATCTGCTCTCGGGAATACCCTCGGTGGTTTACGGCCTGGTTGGTATGATAGTTTTGGTGCCGGCAGTGAGAAATGTTTTCGGCTTGCCCGACGGGGCGAGTCTTTTTGCGGCGATACTGGTGCTGGCAATTATGATTCTGCCGTCTGTTATAAGCGTTTCGGAAACGGCGATAAAAGCCGTACCGAGGGAATACGAGGAAGGTTCTCTGGCTCTCGGAGCAACGCGCAACGAAACGATTTTCCGCGTAATTCTCCCGGCGGCAAAAAGCGGAATATTTGCCTCTGCGGTGCTCGGAACGGGGCGTGCAATAGGCGAGGCAATGGCGGTTATGATGGTTTCGGGCAATGTCTCGAATATGCCGAAGCTTTTTAAAAGCGTACGTTTTTTAACAACCGCCGTGGCTTCGGAAATGTCTTATTCATCGGGACTTCAGAGGCAGGCACTTTTTTCCGTGGCACTGGTGCTTTTCGTTTTTATTCTTATAATTAATATCATATTAAATGCGTTGAAAAAGAGGTGAGCGCAATGAAAAACAAAATATCCGGCGGAAGAAAAGCGAAAGATTGCGTGTTCAACATTTTGATGTATACGGCGGCGGGGCTTACGGCGGCGCTGCTTATATTTCTTATAGGATATATTCTCTTGCGCGGTCTGCCTCATATTACGTGGAGCTTTTTGAGCACAAAGCCGAGTCTTGTTAAAGAAACGGTGGGCATACTTCCCAATATTTTAAATACGCTTTACATAATACTTATGACGCTCATTTTGGTGCTGCCGCTAGGCATAGGTGCGGCGATATACCTCACAGAATATGCAAAAAACAAGAAAGCGGTTGCACTCGTGGAGCTTGCAACCGAAACGCTTGCCGGTATACCGTCTATTATATACGGTCTTGCCGGAATGCTTATATTTGTGCGGTTCTTTTCCCTCGGCACAAGTCTTGTTGCCGGTGCCGCAACACTTGCGGTTATGACCCTTCCGACGGTCATACGAACGGTTCAGGAAAGCCTTAAAACCGTTCCTCAAAGCTACAGGGAGGGCGCACTCGCACTCGGATGCGGAAAATGGTATATGATTCGCACAGCCGTGCTGCCGTCTGCCATGGACGGAATTGTCACGGGGTGTATTCTGTCAATCGGAAGAGTTGTGGGAGAAAGTGCGGCGCTTCTTTTTACGGCAGGTATGGCAAACGAGATAATAGGTCTCTTCGAAGCCCCGATGCCCGGCCGTGCGGGTTCCACGCTCACGGTTGCGCTTTACATGTACGCAAAAGAGCGCGGAGAATTTGACATAGCTTTTGCAATTGCGGCGATACTGCTTTTAATCACTCTTGCCATAAATATTTCGGCAAGATTGGCCGCAAAAAAATTACAGAAAGGAAAATCGGAATGAGCGATATAATTAAAGTCGAAGGCTTAAACCTTTGGTACAACGAAAACCATGCGTTAAAAGACATAAATATTTCGATTCCCCAAAATAAAATAACCGCGCTTATAGGGCCTTCGGGGTGCGGAAAATCAACTTTTTTGAAGACGCTGAACAGAATGAACGATTTGGTTGAAGGCTGCCGCACCGAAGGACTTGTTACACTGGACGGCGTGAATATATTTAAAGATATAGACGATACCGTGCTGCGCAAGCGCGTGGGCATGGTGTTTCAGAAGCCGAACCCCTTTCCGATGAGTATTTTTGACAATGTTGCATACGGTCCGAGAATACACGGAATCCGTTCGCGCATAAAGCTTGAGGAAATTGTGGAGCGCGCATTAAAACAGGCGGCAATATGGGATGAGTGCAAGGACAGACTTAAAAAGAGCGCCCTTTCAATGAGCGGCGGTCAGCAGCAGAGGCTTTGTATAGCGCGTGCGCTGGCGGTGGAGCCCGAGGTGCTGCTTATGGACGAGCCGACCTCGGCTCTTGACCCGATTTCAACCTCGAAAATAGAAGATCTGGCAATGGAACTTCGCGAAAAATATACGATTATTATGGTTACTCACAACATGCAGCAGGCGGTGCGCGTAGCGGACAAAACAGCATTTTTCCTGCTTGGTGAAATAGTTGAGTATGACAATACGGAAAAAATGTTTTCAGCTCCGCGCGACAAGCGCACGGAGGATTATATAACGGGGAGGTTCGGATGATGAGAAATCGTTTTGACGGACAGCTTCTGAGGCTTAACGACGAGCTTATTATCATGGGCGCGCTGTGCGAGGAAGCAATTTCTGCGGCGGCAAAATATTTAGCCGAAGGAGACGAAAGTCTGAAAGAAAATATAATTGAAACCGACAGACAGATAGACGGCAAGGAACGCGACATAGAAGACCTCTGCATGAGGCTTTTGCTTTGCCAGCAGCCTGTGGCAAAGGATTTGCGCACGGTTTCTTCGGCGCTTAAAATGATTTCGGATATGGAGAGAATAGGCGATCAGGCTTCCGACATTGCGGAAATAGCCGGCTTTGTTACGAAAAGCGGCATAGGCAGCAAGGTGCATATAGCCGATATGGCGCGCGCCACGATAAAGATGGTTACGGAAAGCATAGAATCTTTCGTTAAAAAGGACGTTTCGGCGGCAGAAAGCGTAATAAAGCACGACGATGTTGTGGACGGACTTTTTGAGAAAGTGAAAAACGAACTGATTTCCGCTGTTTTGAACGAATCGGACAAAGCCGAGGCCCTTATAGATTTACTGATGATAGCAAAATATTTCGAGCGTATCGGCGATCATGCCGAAAATATTGCCGAGTGGGTTATTTATTCGATTACGGGAGAGCATGCGGAAATTGACGGTTGATTGTTTTCTCTTTTTGTGATAGAATAAATTTCATACGGAGGTGCTTTAGCATGATATATTTTGTTGAAGATGATGACAATATAAGAAAGCTTGTATGCTATGCGCTCTCAAAGGAGGGCTTTGACGTGTGCGGCTTTGCGCTGCCATCGGAATTTTGGGCGGCGGTGCAGGGGCGCGCTCCGGAGCTTGTTATGCTCGATATAATGCTGCCGGAAGAGGACGGGCTTTCTATTCTGAAAAGACTGCGTTCCGCGGCGGAAACAGAGGATTTGCCCGTAATTATGCTGACGGCAAAAGGAAGCGAATATGATAAAGTTACGGGACTTGATATGGGCGCGGACGACTATATATCAAAGCCTTTCGGAATGATTGAGCTTATTTCGAGAGTGAAGGCGCTTTTAAGACGTGTGGGCAGAAACACGGAAAAAAATGAAGAGTACAAGGTAGGGATACTTTCGGTAAATCCTTCAAAGCATACGGTTAAGGTGCGGGGAGAAGAAATTTCGCTTTCGTTTAAAGAATATACTCTGCTCTATGAACTTTTAAATGCGCACGGCGCGGTTTGCACGCGCGATATGCTGCTTTCTAAAGTATGGGGAGAGTTTTACGACGAGTCGAGAACGCTTGATGTGCATATAAGAAAGCTGCGCGTAAAACTCGGCGACGCCGGCGAGCTTATCAAAACCGTGAAAAACGTGGGATACAAGCTCAGCGATGATTAATAAAATGAGGTGACGAGATGACTGCCAAGATATTCAAATCCACTTTTTTAACATCCGTTCTGGTGCTTATAATAAGTCTTGTTCTTACAATGGGCATACTTTTCAGCTTTTTTGAGGGACAGATAAAAAAAGAGCTGCAGAGCGAGGCAGACTACATAGAATACGCCGTAACACAACATGAGGAAGGCTTTTTTAAGAATTTTTCCTCCGGCGAAAAACGAATAACTCTCATAGGAGCGGACGGAACGGTGCTTGAAGACACAAGCGCAAATCCTGCCGAGATGGATAACCATGCCGACCGCGAAGAGGTTAAAGACGCCCTTCTCAAGGGCAGCGGCACAAGCGTGCGATACTCGAAAACGCTTACGGATAAAACGGTTTATTATGCGTGCCGCATGGAAAACGGCAATGTGCTGCGTATTTCAACAACACAGTATACCGTTATGACGGTTGTTTTGGGACTTTTGCAGCCGCTTATATATGTTTTGGTTCTGGCGCTTATTTTGTCGTTCGCGCTTTCGTCGCGCGTGTCAAAAAGCGTTATAAAACCTATAAACGAAATAGATTTGGATCATCCCGAAAATTCGGACGCATACGAGGAGCTTACGCCGCTGCTGCACAGAATTTTAAATCAGCAGAAAACCATAAAAAAGCAGCTTAACGAGGCGAAAAAACACAGGGATGAGTTTAAGCTTATCACCGAAAACATGAGCGAAGGATTTCTTATTACCGACCGCGACGGCAGGCTTCTCTCCTGCAACAGCGCGGCGCTGAAGCTTTTGGACGCGGACGAAAACGACGGAACCGTGCTTTCTCTGAACCGCACTGGCGATTTCAGAAAAACCGTTCATGCGGCACTTAGCGGCGAGAGAGCGGAAAACACCATGACTCACGGGGAGAATACATACAATCTTATTGCAAACCCTGTTTTTGAAGGAGATAAAACCATAGGCGCCGTTATTGTTATAATAGATGTGACGGAGAGCCGCCGCCGCGAGTTGATACGCCGCGAGTTTACGGCAAATGTTTCACACGAGCTTAAAACGCCGCTGACGTCCATTTCCGGATTTGCGGAGCTTCTTTCGGCAGGCGGTGTGCCGGAGGATACGGTGACGGATTTTGCAAAGACAATTTATACCGAGGCGCAGAGACTCATATCTCTTGTAAGTGACATAATCAAAATTTCGGAGCTTGACGAAAAAAGCGTATGCTACGAAAAAGAAAACGTAAATATTACGGAGCTTTCAAGAGACGTTGCACGCAGACTGAAAATGAGCGCCGACAAAAAGAATGTCAAAATCGGCATTTCCGGCGAAGATATAAGCGTTTACGGGGTTCGCAAGATTCTGGATGAAATGATATTCAACCTTTGCGACAATGCCGTAAAGTACAACAAGGAAGGCGGCACGGTTGAAATCCGTGTAAAAAAAGAGGACGGAAAAACCGTGCTTTCGGTACGCGATACCGGTATAGGAATTGCTCCGTCTCAGCAGAGCCGCGTTTTTGAAAGATTTTACAGAGTGGACAAAAGCCGCTCGAAGGCGGAGGGCGGAACGGGACTCGGTCTTTCCATAGTAAAGCACGGCGCAATGTATCACGGCGCGGAAATAAAGCTTACAAGCACCCCCGGAGAGGGGACGGAGGTTACGGTTATTTTCGTGTAAATCCGTTTGCGCGGGACGGCGCAATACTTCCTTGCCGGGCTGTGGCTAAAGTGCGCCGCAATTTGTTTTTGTACAATCCGCCGCCTGTCTGAGACTACGAAAAAGTTTCGTTGTATAAATCATTGACATAGTTTTTCTGTTATGCTATACTTGACTTATATTCTAAAAAAGTGAGGGAAAACAGATATGATTACTCTTATACAGAGACTCGGTTCCGAAACTCAGCTGAAGGATGATTTTATTGACGCCTTGATTGAAAAAATAAAGGAAAACCCCGGCTCGTGCACAGATGTTTGGCTTGCGAGCAAATACGGTTTTCCGAGCATCGAGGAACATAAAAAAACTGCGGAAAAGCTTTCAAAGGTTGCCGAAAAGTTTCGTAAAATCGGCGTCGGCGTAAGCCTGCAGATAAGCAACACCATAGGACACGGCGAATATATGCGCTCCTGCGACTGCTCGGGTCTTGTATTTGAAAATTCCCCCGCTACACGCTTCACGGGCCCCGACGGAACAAAAGCAAATTATTGCTTCTGCCCAAACGGCGATTATTTCCGCAAGTACACAACGGAGGAAATAAAAATATATGTTTCCGCCATAAAACCCGACTGTGTGTGGTTTGACGACGATTTGCGCTGGACAAACCATGCGCCGGTGGATTTTGGCTGCTTCTGCGACGATTGCATAAAGAGATTCAACGCCGAAAACAATTTTAATTATTCAAGGGAAGAGCTTGTCCGCGCGGTAAACGACGATCTCGCGGTGAGAGTTTTATTCATTGGATTTTTGCGCAGGTCGCAAAAGGAGATTGCGTATCTGTTTTCGAAAACAGTAAATTCCGCATGCGGTGACAGCGCTGTCGGAGAGCAGTATTGCGCGTACGGCGGATTGACCGGTTACGGCTACGAGCATATGTTTTCCGCAATGCGCGACGCCACAGGAAAAGCCCCGCGCACACGTCCGGGCGGCGGCGCATACGATGACTATGACGTAAACGCCTTTTTGGAAAAGGCTTGTCTTATAAATTATCAGAACCATATGCTGCCTTCCTTTGTGGAGGAAAAATGCCCCGAGATTGAAAATCTCCCCGATGTAAAGTTCGGCAAAACAATAGCGGGAACCTGCCTGGAAACAACTCTTTATCTTGCCTCGGGCTGTACGTCGGCAAGCTACGCCATGCTGATGAACGATTACGAACCCATGGAATGGCACGGAGAAATGCTCGCCGAGTTTGCGCGGCACGCGCCTTACTGGGAAAAGCTTGCCGAGTGTTCAAAACAGACAACGCAGGCAGGCATTGTCCTGGCGCTTCCGGAAAAGGCATATCTTGCAAAAACGGAAGAGGATTTCGGCTGGAATTACGAGCCGTGGAGCAGCGGAACTGAGCTTACGCTTTGCGGACTTTCTCCCGCATATTCGCATGATACGGAGAGCGCCTATTTTCTGCACAACGATTGCGCGCGCCTTATGACAAACGAAGAGCTTGAAAATTTCATGAGAAAACCTGTTATCACTGACGCCGAAACAATTGAAATACTCCTGCAGAGAGGCTTTGAACCCGGAATTGAAGTGCATCGCGTCGGCGCGTTCGGCATAAACTGCGTGTATGAAGATCATACGGTAAACCGCGGCTTTGAGGGAAGAAAATGGAGACTGCCGTGGGCAACTCAAAACGCATATTCATTAATCGGCAGCGACTGTGAAACCATTATGCGCTATGCGCAAACAGGCAATGAAAAGGTGCCCGGCGTCGGAGAGGCGGCAGCGGTGATATTTACAACGCCGTTTGGCGGAAAATGGGCGGTATTCGGCGACGGACTGTGGAGTAAAATCATGAGCGGCGAAAGACGCAGCGAGATTTTAAATACGGCAGAATATATTAATCCCGGCCGTCTCAGCGCCGTTTTGGAAACGCACGCAAAGGCAATCGTTCTTCCGAGAGAAAACAAGGAGAGAAAGCTTGTGAGCGTCACCGTTATAAATGCGACTGTCGGCAAGGCAAAAAATCTCAAGCTCCGTGTAAGAAATACCGCCGGAACCGAATTTTCGTATATGTCTCAGTATAACGGGAGCGGAATTGCGGTATCCGAAGACAACGGCGACGGAAGTATAACCGTTACGCTTCCGGAGACGGACGCGTGGAGCGCGGTTACGGTTTTCATTAAATAAATAAAGAGTTTTTGATAACCTGTCTTTTTGTTTGACAAAAAAGGCAGGTTATTGTATAATAAAAGCAGATTTTATTTGAAAGGCGGAGAACGGGTATGAACAAAATACACGATGAAGGAATTAAAGACAGAGAAAAGTTTCTGAAGGATTCGGGATACACCGAAGAAAAGCTTAACAAGGCAATAAGCGAGGCTCTTAAAAAAATAGATTACGCCATGGAAACGCTGGGAGATAAGTTTGCTTCGCATAACAGCGTAAACGGAGTTTATTTGCCCGTCGAAAACGACGGAGGCTGGAACTGCGGCTTCTGGACGGGGATGCTCTGGATAGCATATGAGCTTACGGGAGACGAAAAATACAGAAAACTCGCCGAGCGTCATATTCCCACATATTACAGAAGAATAAAGGAAAAAATAGGCGTCAACCATCATGATATGGGCTTTGTGTTTATACCCTCCTGCGTTGCGGCATACAAGCTCACGGGCAACGAGCAGGCAAAGGAAGCGGCGCTTATGGCTGCCGACCAGCTCATTTCAAGATATCACGAAAAAGGCGGATTTATTCAGGCGTGGGGAGATGTAAACGACCCCAACTCCTACAGACTTATCGTAGACTGCCTTTTGAACATACCTCTGCTTTACTGGGCGAGCGATGTGACGGGAGACAAAAAATACGGCGAAATTGCTTACAAGCATTTTCGCACCACGCTCGAAAACGCGATAAGAGAAGACGCATCCTCCTATCACACGTTTTATTTTGACCCGGAAACGGGCGCTCCGAAAAAAGGCGTTACCGCACAGGGCGCTTCCGATGATTCCTGCTGGGCAAGAGGTCAGGCATGGGTTATATACGGCATGATGCTCACAAGAATTTACAGAGATGACCCCGACGCTGTGGACGTTTGCAAAAAAGCAACGGATTATTTCTTAAACCGCTTGCCGGAGGATTATGTTGCATACTGGGATATGAGCTTTACAAGCGGAGACGAGCCGCGTGACAGTTCTGCCGATGCAATTGCCGTTTGCGGAATTTTAGAGATGCTGAAATATTTGCCCGAGTCTGATGAAAACTACGCTCTTTACATGAATGCCGTAAAACTTATGATGAACTCGCTTTACGAAAACTACAGCACAAAAGACACGCCGGAGTCAAACGGACTGCTTTTGCATGCCGTTTATTCAAAGCCCGGTAATATCGGTGTAGACGAGTGCAATATCTGGGGCTGTTACTTCTATATGGAGGCCCTGATAAGGCTTAAAAAGGATTGGAAGCTGTACTGGTAATGCCGATTATCTGCCGAAAGTAACATTTTGATTACAATTTTAAAAATTTTTTTTGACAAACGCCGAAAAAAGTAGTATAATATAGGTATAGATAGGCAAAGGAATTGTTTTGATATTCCTTCGGCAGAATGGAGTCTTTTTATGTACAGTATCGGTGACAGAGTTGTATATCCAATGCACGGAGCGGGCGTAATCGAGGCAATAGAAGAAAAGGAAATTCTCGGAAAAACTCAAAATTACTATGTTCTGAAAATGCCGTACGGTGATATGAAGGTTATGGTTCCGATGAAGACCAGCGGAGAAATCGGCATACGTGACGTTATCGGGCGTGCGGAGGCGGACAAGGTTCTTGACGAGATACGCAGCTATGTTATTGACGAAACACAGAGCTGGAACAAACGCTACAGAGAAAATATGATAAAGATAAAAAGCGGCAATATTTATGAAGTTGCGCACGTTGTCAAGGCGCTTATGAGCCGTGAGCATGAAAAGGGACTTTCCACGGGGGAAAGAAAAATGCTTTCAAACGCAAAGCAGATTCTTATAAGCGAGCTTGTTTTGGCAAAGGGTATGCAGCAAAAAGAAATTGAAACGCTTATCGAAAACATAGTGGTAAACGAATGATAATATGCCGCTGTCGGCGTAGAATGTTGACAGCGGCATGTTTTGCGGAAAGACGGGTAAATATGAAGATTACGGCTGTTATTGCCGCTGCCGGCAGCGGCACAAGAATGGGAAAGGGAAACAAGCTGCTCATTCCCATAAACGGAAAAACGGTTATTGAAAGAACGCTTGAGGCTTTTCAGAAAAGCGGCTGTATAAACGAAATTGTGCTTGTAACATCGCCGGAAGGCGAGATTGCAAAGCTTGCGCGCGCATTTTCCAAAGTTTCGCACATTGTGTGCGGAGGAGAATCGAGAGCGGAGTCGGTAAAACGCGGAGCGGCTTTTTCGGGAGACTGCGATTTTATTGCGGTGCATGACGGGGCGAGACCTTTTGTAAGTCCCGAACTGATAGAGAAAATTGCCGCATGTGCGGAAAAAAGCGGCGCCGCGGTGCCTTGCGTGCCGATAACGGACACGCTTAAGGAGATATCGGGCGGCAAAATAGAAAAAACGCTTGACAGAAGCCGTATTTTCGGCGCACAGACGCCGCAGATTTTCAGAAAAGACTTGCTTTGCCGCGCTTACGAAGAAATTCAATTCGATGTGACGGACGATTCGTTAGCGGTGGAAAAAATTCATCCTGTCGCATATGTTGAGGGAGATTCGGAAAACATAAAGCTGACAACGAAATTTGATATTATAATTGCAGCAGAAATTGCAAAGAAAAGGGACAGAAAAATATGAGGATAGGAACAGGATATGACGCGCACCGCCTTGCCGAAAACAGAAAGCTTGTACTCGGCGGCGTTTTAGTGCCGCATGAGAGAGGACTTCTCGGTGTGTCGGATGCGGATGTGCTTTTGCATGCAGTGATGGACGCACTTTTGGGCGCGGCGGCTTTGGGCGATATCGGAAAACATTTTCCGCCGAGCGATAAGAGGTACGAAGGAATAAGCAGTCTTTTGCTGCTTGACAGGGTTTCGGAGCTTTTAAAACAAAACGGGTTTGAAATTTCCAATATAGATTCAACCGTTACGGCGCAGAAACCGCGTCTTTCTCCGTACATACAGCAGATGCGGGAAAATATAGCCGCCCGCTGCGGAATCGAGCTTTCGCGCGTAAGCGTTAAAGCAACAACCACGGAGGGCATGGGCTTTGAAGGAGAGGAATTGGGCATAAGCGCACAGGCTGTATGCCTTTTGAAAGAAAAAGAAAGGGACTGAGAAGAATGACAAAACTTAAATTTGATTTTAAAAACGCTCTTGATTTCATGAGTGAGGACGAGCTTACAATGCTTTCGGACGCCGCTCTTGCGGCGCACGACGCACTTGAGGACGGAAGCGGCGCCGGAAACGATTTTACGGGCTGGCTGCGCCTTCCGGAAAATTACAATAAAGAAGAATTTGAAAGAGTGAAAAAAGCTGCGGAAAAAATCAGAAACGACTCCGAAATGCTTGTTGTAATAGGCATAGGCGGTTCGTATCTTGGCGCAAAGGCGGCAATAGACATGCTTTGCGGTCCGTTCTACAATAATAAAACGCGCGAAGAAAGACGCGGCCCTCAGATATTTTTTGCCGGCAATTCCATAAGCTCGGCGTACCTGGCGGAGCTTTTGGACCTTGCAAAGGATAAAGAACTTTCCGTAAACGTCATTTCAAAATCGGGAACAACAACGGAGCCTGCGATAGCTTTCAGAGCTTTTAAAGAACTGATGGAGAAAAAATACGGCGCCGGTGCAAAAGACAGAATTTATGCCACGACGGATGCGGCACGCGGAGCGCTTTACGGTCTTGCGACGGCAGAAGGATATGAAAAATTTGTAATTCCCGATAATGTAGGCGGCAGATACTCGGTGCTCACGCCGGTAGGACTTTTGCCCATTGCGGCGGCAGGACTTGACATAGACGAGCTTATGCGCGGTGCGCGCGACGCTATGGAGGAGTACTCAAAGCGCGACTTAAAATCAAACGACTGCTATCTCTACGCCGCGGCAAGAAATGCGCTTTACAGAAAGGGCTACACCACGGAGATTCTTGTAAATTACGAAAGTGCACTGCACTATATAGGTGAATGGTGGAAACAGCTTTACGGCGAGAGCGAGGGTAAAGACAAAAAAGGTATTTTCCCGGCTGCGGTTGACTTTTCAACGGATCTGCACTCCATGGGACAGTATATTCAGGACGGCAGAAGAAATCTTTTTGAAACGGTTATCGCGGTTAATAAGCCGAAGAAAGACCTTGTTATAGAAAAAGACGCCGAGGACCTTGACGGGCTCAACTATCTTGCAGGCAAAACCGTGGATTATGTAAACAAGCAGGCATATCTCGGCACGGTTATGGCGCATAACGACGGCGGTGTGCCGAATCTTGTTATAAATATTGAAGAACTTTCCGAATACTGCCTCGGCAATCTCATATATTTCTTTGAAAAGGCATGCGGCATAAGCGGATATATCCTCGGTGTAAATCCCTTTAATCAGCCGGGCGTTGAGGCGTATAAAAAGAATATGTTTGCGCTTTTGGGCAAAAAGGGATATGACGAAATCAGAGAAAAACTTCTTAAAAGATTGGCAAAATAGCCGAAAAGAAAAATATTCTGTGAATTTTTAATTTTTAAGTTGAAATTAAACGCGTTTTATAGTATTATATAGTTAAGGGGAGAGATAAATCCTTTCTTTCCGACAGAATTTAAGGAGGTAGTTTGTATGATAAAATTATTAATCGGTGAAAAAGGCACAGGAAAGACAAAAGCTATGCTTGACAGTGTTCAGGCTGCTCTTGACCGCGATCACGGTTCGGTTGTTTTTATCAACAATAACAAAAGACATGTTCTTGATTTGAACTATAAAATAAGAATGGTTGATACGTCAGAGTTTTCAATCACAAATTTTGAAGAGCTTTACGGGCTTATCTGCGGAATAATTTCCCAGAATTTCGATATTACCGATATGTTTCTTGACAGCATAACAAAAATTGCTGACGGAAGCATGGACGATATTGCAAAGTTTTTGGACAAACTTAATGCAATCTGCGAAAAGTTTGAGGTTTCTCTGCTTGTTACGGCAAGCATAAAGCCGGAAGATGCAAGCGAAGGCATCAAAAGATATCTGGCGTAATTTATTTTACATATCGGGGGTCGGTGCGTCGGGCAGACGGCCGGCCCTTTACTAATATACCGGAAGGATTGAAGAAGATGAAGTACAACAGTACAAGAAATAACGATGTTAAGGTGGCTTCCGCCGAGGCGATAGCCAAAGGACTTTCGCCCGACGGCGGTCTTTTTGTGCCGGAGGAGTTTCCGCATATTTCGGAAGCCGATATAAAAAGCATGGCGGAAATGTCATATAAAAAGCGCGCGGAGTTTATTCTGGGCAAATATCTGACGGATTTTACGCCCGAAGAGCTGCATGAATGTGTTTCGGGTGCGTACGGCGCCGGGAAATTCGGCGGAGAGGATACGGCGCCCCTGCATAAGCTCTGTGAAAACGCGCATATTTTGGAGCTGTGGCACGGCCCCACGTGCGCGTTTAAGGATATGGCGCTGCAGATTCTGCCGCACCTTTTGACGCGTTCGGCAAAAAAGGCCGGAATAAAAGAGGACGTGGCAATTTTGGTTGCAACAAGCGGAGATACCGGCAAAGCCGCGCTTGACGGTTTCCGCGATGTTGACGGGACAAAAATTATTGTATTTTTCCCTGCCGACGGAGTAAGCCGTATTCAGAAACTTCAGATGGTGACGCAGGACGGCAAAAACGTTTATGTTTCCGCGGTTCACGGCAATTTTGACGATGCGCAAAACGGCGTTAAGAGGATATTCACGGATACGGAATTTGCCGCTTTCCTGAAAGAAAACAACATCGTTTTGTCCTCCGCAAACTCCATAAACTGGGGCAGACTCGTGCCGCAGATTGTATATTACTTCTCGGCGTACGCAGACCTTTTGAAAAACGGCGAAATTTCCGTCGGAGACGAAATCAACATCGTGGTTCCCACGGGTAACTTCGGAAATATTCTTGCCGCATACTACGCAAAACAAATGGGTCTTCCGGTTAAAAAACTCATATGCGCGTCAAACAGCAACAACGTTTTGACAGACTTTATAAAAACCGGCGTGTATGACAGAAACAGAAAGTTTATGACAACCATTTCGCCTTCGATGGATATACTTATTTCAAGCAACCTCGAGAGATTTTTGTATGATATCTCGGGCAGAGACGATGCGCGCGTAAAAGGCTTTATGGAAAGCCTTAAAAATGACGGAAAGTATGATATAGGTGCAGAACTGCTCTCGGAAATGACGGAGATTATGTCCGCCGGCTGCTGCAATGATGCGGACACATGCAAAACAATCGGAGAAACGTTTAAAAAGTACGGCTATACTTTGGATACGCATACTGCCGTGGCTGTCAACGTGTATGAAAATTATGTAAAGGAAACGGGAGACAATACCAAAACCGTTATCGCTTCAACCGCAAGTCCGTATAAATTCAGCGCAAGCGTTGTTTCGGCAATACTCGGGGAAGACGCTCTCTCGGGTCTTGACGAATTCGGCATAATAGACAAGCTTTTTGAAATATCCAAGCTGCCCGTGCCGGATTCTTTGGCGCAGCTTAAAAATAAAGAAATCAGATTTAAAGAAGTTTGCGAGCCGATGGATATGAAGGAGCAGGTTAAGTCGCTTCTCGGAATATAATGTGCGGCGTTTAAGAAACGCGTAAAAGGAGGTGTGAAAAAATTTTCCACACCTCCCGATGCATTATTTGCAGTGACCGCAGCCGTCTTTTTTGGGCATAAATGTTTCACAGTCTGTTTTGCTTCCCGTGCGAGAATTTGAAACTTCTATCATGGAAGCTGTGCAGCCGCAGTCGCAGCTGTTGTAATAGCAGTTGTCAACGGTGCATTTTACGCCCTCGATGGGGCAGTCGGTTTTTTGAGGTTTGTCAAAACTCATTTTGAATTACTCCCTTATTTAAATTTGACTGTTTGTCACCGTTAGTTTAACACGAATAAATTTTTTTATACAGAAAGGTTGAAGCCCATTGTCCGTTTTTGCAATTTCGGATTTACATCTTCCTCTCGGAATCGAAAAGCCCATGGATGTTTTCGGAGCGGGATGGGAAAACTATGTTGAAAGAACAGAAAAAAACTGGCGCTCCGTAATAAGCGAAAACGATACCGTGCTTATAGGCGGAGATGTTTCGTGGGCGATGTATCTTGAAGAAGCCGAAAAAGATTTTGATTTTATACACAGTCTTCCGGGTAAAAAAATAATAACAAAAGGGAATCATGATTATTGGTGGACAACCGCTTCAAAGCTTTCAAAATTCAAAGAAGAAAAAGGCTTTGATGATATAATTTTCCTGCAAAACAATGCCGTCTTGTGCGAAGGCGCCGCGGTTTGCGGTTCGCGCGGCTGGCGTTCTCCGTTTGAAAAAAATTTCACGGAGGAGGACAGAAAAATTTACGAGCGCGAGCTGATAAGGCTTGAACTGTCGCTTAAGGAGGGCAAAAAGCTTTCGGGCAAAATTATTGCAATGGTGCATTATCCGCCCGATTTTGCGGTTGACATGCTGCTTGACGAATACGGCACGGAGATCTGTGTGTACGGTCATCTGCACGGTGCCGTGGCATGGGAAAAACGCTCGGACAAAGAACGAAATATACTTACTTCGGCTGATTTTCTTAAATTTATGCCGAAAAAGATTTTATAGGAAGGACATGATATTTATGAAAAAAATAAGAATCGGCATTTGCGGCTACGGAAATTTGGGCAAGGGCGCGGAGCTTGCGGTGCGACAGAATGATGATATGGAGCTTGCGGCGGTGTTCACAAGAAGAAACCCCGCGGAGCTTAAAATAAAAACGGAGGGCGTACCTGTTGTCAGCACAGACGATGCGGAGGCTTGGCGCGATAAAATAGATGTGCTTCTGCTTTGCGGCGGCAGCGCAACCGATCTTTGCAGCCAGGGACCTCAGTTTGCAAAGCTTTTTAACACCGTGGACAGCTTTGACACACACGCTAAAATCCCGGAGCATTTCGCGGCGGTTGACAAGGCGGCAAAAGAAAGCGGTCATGTTGCGGCAATATCAGTGGGCTGGGATCCCGGCATGTTTTCGCTTAACCGCGTTTATGCCGAGAGCGTGCTCCCCTGCGGCGAAAACTATACGTTCTGGGGCAAGGGCGTGAGCCAGGGCCATTCGGACGCAATAAGAAGAATAGAAGGCGTTAAAAACGCAATTCAGTATACAATCCCCGTGGAAGAAGCTATGGAGCGCGTAAGAAACGGAGAAAACCCCGAGCTTACAACGCGTGAAAAACATCTTCGCGAATGCTTTGTTGTTCCGGAGGACGGAGCGGACAAAGCCAAAATAGAAGAAAGCATCAAGACGATGCCGAATTATTTTGACGAGTATGACACGACCGTGCATTTTATTTCCGAAGATGAGCTTTTGAAAAACCATTCAAAGCTTTCGCACGGCGGTTTTGTTATAAGAAGCGGCGAAACCTTGGGCGGAAATAAGCACGTTATAGAGTATTCGTTAAAGCTTGATTCAAACCCCGAATTTACCTCGTGTGTTTTGGCGGCTTATGCAAGGGGCGTGTACCGTATGGCAAAACGCGGCGAAAGCGGGGCAAGAACAGTGTTTGATTTTGCGCCGGCTTTGATATCGCCTCTTTCGGGGGAAGAACTCAGAGCACATATGCTTTGATATATACGTCATAAAATAATAAACCGGTGAGGTTGGAGCAACGGAAAAATAATTTTGCTTCAGCCTCTTTTTTTGATGCGGTGCAAAGAGGTAAAAAGATTGTTAAAAAATAAACAAATTCGCATTTTAAAATCATAAAAATTTTGATTTAAAAACGATTGACAACTATAATTAAAAGTTGTAAAATAGTAGGCAAATGAAGCGTGAAAGGAGGAGGTATTATGGACAGGAACGCAAAGAAAAAAGGCTTGATATTTTTTGCATGCATAGCGGTGCTTTCGTTTGTCGGTTCGTTTTTAACGGGCGGTGGCGGCGACGGGGAATCCGTAAGGGTTCTGATGAGAGACGCGGTGCTGCACGAAACAAACAAAATAAGCCTTTTCGGAATTATGGATATAAATCCGGGTCTTGTGTCAGCATATGTTGTAACGGCGGCAATTCTTATTGCGGCGCTGTGCATAAGAATATTTGCCGTACCGAGGTTTAAGATGGTACCGGGAAAGCTTCAGTCGGCGCTGGAAGCGCTTGTAGGATTTTTCGACAATCTTGCAAAATCAAGCAGTCCGAGAATCAACGGCTTTTTGGGAGCCTATATATTTGCGGCGGGCGTTTACATTTTTGTCGGAACGGTTTTTGAACTTTTGGGAGTACAGGTGATTGCAACAAACGGCGCGTCCGTTTCGCTTCCGGCGCCTTTGTCGGACATAAACGGGGCTCTGATGCTTGGCTGCCTTTCATATCTTGTGATTTTGTCTGGCGGCATTGCGAAAAACGGTTTGCGCGGCGTGGGACTCACGTTAAAGGAGTTTTCGCTCCCGATATCAATGAGTTTTCGTCTGTTCGGCGCGCTTTTGAGCGGTGCGCTTGTAACGGAGCTTGTTTACAGCGCCTTGTTTTTAAGCTACGGACTGCCGGTTGTGGTAGGTGTGCTCTTCACGCTTTTGCACGCACTCATTCAGGCATACGTGCTGACAATGCTTACGGCTCTTTTCTACGGTGAAGTTTCCGAGCCGTCTCAAAAAAATAAATAATGGGAGGAAATTAAGATGAAAAAAACATTTAAAATTCTTGGACTTATATTACTTGTTGCGGCAATGCTTGCGCTTATGTCGCTTCCGGCATTTGCTGACGGTGAAACCGCGGCGGACGGAGCCATGGGCGCAAAGGCAATAGGTGCGGCAATTGCCGTGGGACTTGCTGCAATGGGCGGCGCTATAGGCATGGGCCTTTCGGTTGCAAAATCAACGGAAGGTATTTCGCGCCAGCCGGAGGCAGAAAACAAAATCCGCACAACGCTTATGCTCGGTCTGGTTTTCGTTGAAACAGCTATCATTTATGCGCTGGTTATAGCAATTCTTATTATATTTGTACTTTAATTTAAGGCAGGTGAAGGAATATGAAAATTCCGCTTAATATAAATTGGCAGCAGATACTTTTGCATCTTTTTAACTTCGCGGTGCTTTTCGGAATATTGTATTACCTTTTGTACAGCCCCGTAAAGAAATTTATGGCAAAACGCGAGGAATACTACAAAAAGATGGATGATGACGCAAAGAAAAATCTTGAAAATTCCGAAAACGCCATGAAGGAATATAAAGATAAGATTTCAAATGCCGAGAAAGAAATAGACGAGATGAAGGAAAGCGCACGCCGCGAGGCGGACGGTGCGCGTGCACGCAGAATTGAAGACGCGGAAGCCGAGGCGAAAAAGATTATTGATGACGCGCGTGCGGCAAGCGAAAGAGAACACCGCAAAATGATTTCCGAAGCTCAGAGCGAAATTTCCGATATGGCTGCAAACGCTGCGGCAAAACTTGCGGCAGGCGGCGGAACTTCAGAGGCATTTGACAGTTTTCTTGACACTGTGTCCGAAAAACAGTAATTTTTTGAAAGGGGAGAGGGCAATGAATGAGTTTTTAAAGGCTACGATATATTCCGATACGGAACCCAATGAGGGACAGAAAAAGGCCTTTATGGATTTCCTTACAAAAAAATACGGCAGCGGAGTTCTGCTCTCCTGGGAGCATGACGATAAGATAAAGGGCGGCTTCAAACTTTTTGTCGGAGCTGAGGTTTACGACTGGACGGCTGAAGGAAGATTCGCCCAGCTTAAGGAGGCTCTTGCGGGGATAAAGGGTGAAGGAGACAACATAATTCCTCTTATCCGCGACACGCTTAATACATGGATTCCGAGTGCTATGGCAGAGGAAGTCGGAACGGTTATAACCGTCGGTGACGGAATTGCTGAAGTTTCCGGACTTCAGAACGCAACATACGGCGAAACGCTGCTTTTTTCGGGCGGCATAAGAGGAATGGTTCAGGACATGAGAGATGATGAAATAGGCTGTATTCTCTTTGGTGACGATGAAGAAATTTCCGCCGGAAGCACGGTGAGAAGAACAGGCAAAACGGCAGGTGTTCCCGTCGGAGAAGAATTTATAGGCAGAGTCATAGACGCGCTCGGCACACCTATTGACGGCGCCGGTCCCATTGCGGCTTCGGGTTACAGAGCCGTTGAGCACCCGGCACCCGGTATTATCGACCGTCAGCCTGTTCAAAAACCGCTTGATACGGGCATTTTGGCAATTGATTCGATGTTCCCGATAGGAAGAGGTCAGCGTGAACTTATTATAGGCGACAGACAAACGGGCAAAACAGCCGTTGCGGTTGATACTATTTTAAACCAGAAGGGCAAGGACGTTATCTGTATATATGTTTCCATAGGTCAGAAAGCAAGCTCCGTGGCTCAGCTTGTGCAGAATCTCAAAAAGCGCGGCGCGATGGATTATACAATAGTTATAAACGCTTCGGCAAGCGATCCGGCACCGCTTCAGTATATTGCGCCGTACGCCGGCTGTGCGCACGGCGAGTATTTTATGGAGCGCGGCAAAGATGTTCTGATAGTTTATGACGATTTGTCAAAGCATGCCATAGCATACCGTTCTTTAAGTCTGCTTCTTCAGAGAGCGCCCGGCAGAGAGGCATATCCCGGAGACGTATTTTATCTCCATTCAAGACTTTTGGAGCGCTCGGCGCATCTGAGCGACGAGAAAGGCGGCGGCAGCATGACGGCGCTGCCTATAGTTGAAACGCAGGCGGGAGATATCTCGGCATATATCCCCACCAACGTAATATCGATTACGGACGGACAGATTTTCCTTGAGAGTGACCTGTTCTTCTCAGGTCAGCGTCCGGCGGTAAACGTTGGACTTTCGGTTTCGCGTGTCGGCGGAGATGCTCAGACAAAAGCAATGAAAAAGGCTTCCGGAGCAATAAGGCTTGATCTGGCACAGTACCGCGAAATGGAAGTATTTACGCAGTTTGCCGGAGATCTTGACGATGAAACGCGCAATCAGCTTGTTTACGGACAGGGACTTATGCAGATGCTTCGCCAGGAGCAGTACAGCCCGTATACAATGAGCGAGCAGGTAGTAATTCTTGTCATAATGCTGGCGCACGTATTGCGTGCGGTGGAGCCGGGAGACATAAAAAGCGTTATTGCAAAGCTTTTGCAGTATTTCAAAGACAAAAGAGCCGATATTCTTGAAAAAATAGAGAAAAGCGGACAGCTCGGCGATGATGACAAAGCGGAGATTTTAAAGACATCCGAAAAATTTATCGAAGGACGGTGATTTAAAATGCCGTCTGTAAAAGAAATTAAAAACCGTATTGCAAGTGTACAGAACACCAAAAAAATAACAAACGCCATGTATCTTATATCATCCACCAAGATGCGCAAGGCAAAAAGCGAGCTTGATCTCACAAGACCTTTTTTTGAAGCGGTAAAGCGTGAAATGGCGCGCATAACCGGCTCGTGTGAAGATCTCCAAAGCCCGTTTTTTAAAGAAAAAGAGGGCGTGTGCGGATATCTTGTAATAACGGCTGACAAAGGACTTGCCGGTGCATACAACCAAAATGTGCAGAAAGAGGCTTTGCGCCTTATGAAAGAGGACGGGGAGAGCAAGCTCTATGTTGTGGGTGAGTGCGGAAGACATTTTTTCACATCGCATAACATACCCATTGAAAAGAGCTTTCTTTACACCGCGCAGAATCCCTCAATGCACAGGGCAAGAGAAATAGCCGACACTCTCGTAGACGCATATCTTTCCGGTGCGCTTGCAAAAATTTATATAATATATACCGATATGGAAAACGCGGTTTCAAGCCGCGTGAAGTCGGCGCAGCTTTTGCCGCTTTTCTGCGAAAAGTTTGCGTCCGAAAAAATAAATCCGGCGGCTGTGGAGTTTGTGCCGTCAGTAAAAAGCGTTATAGAAAATATTGTGCCGAGCTACGCGGCAGGATTTATTTATTCCGCGCTCATAGACAGCTTTTGCAGTGAACAGAGCGCGCGTATGAACGCTATGGACTCGGCAAACAGAAATGCCGAAAAGCTTTTGGCGGAACTTTCGGTTTTATATAATCATGTGCGCCAGAGCGCAATAACTCAGGAGATTACCGAGGTTTCGTCCGGAGCCAAGAGTATGAGGAGAAAAGCAGAAGCAAAGAAGGGGGTGCATTCCGATGTTAAAAGGTAAAATAAGACGTGTTTCGGGTTCCGTTACGGACGTATATTTTGAAGGCGGAAAGCTTCCGAAAATCCGTGAAGCGCTTTATGTAACGGTGGACGAAAAAAAACGCGTCATGGAGGTTGCACAGCATATAGGAGACAATACGGTGCGCTGCATAATGCTTTCAGAAAGTGAGGGCATAGCCAGAGATATGGAAGTTTGCGCCGAAGGGCATGACATCAGCGTGCCCGTGGGCGAGGAGACGCTCGGCAGAATGTTCAACGTTTTGGGCGAGCCCATAGACGGCGGCAAGCCCGTGCCGGAGGATACGGAAAGATGGAATATTCACCGCGCCGCGCCGGCTTTTGACGAGCAGAGCCCGGCTGTTAATATACTTGAAACGGGAATAAAGGTTATAGACCTTCTGGAGCCGTATCCGAAGGGCGGAAAAATTGGTCTGTTCGGCGGTGCGGGCGTCGGAAAAACGGTTCTTATTCAGGAGCTTATTCATAATGTTGCGCATGAGCACGGCGGCTATTCAATTTTCACGGGCGTCGGAGAGCGTTCGAGAGAGGGCAACGACCTTTGGAAAGAAATGCGCGACAGCGGCGTTTTAGACAAAACCGCGCTTGTGTTCGGTCAGATGAACGAAGCGCCCGGCGTCAGAATGAGAGTTGCGCTTTCGGGTCTTACAATGGCGGAATATTTCAGAGACCGTGAGAATAAAGACGTTTTGCTTTTTATAGACAATATATTCAGATTCGTTCAGGCAGGCAGTGAGGTTTCAACGCTTCTCGGCCGTATGCCGTCGGCGGTTGGATATCAGCCTACGCTGGCTGAGGAGATGGGAGCGCTTCAGGAGCGCATAACCTCCACGAAAAACGGCTCCGTTACATCGGTTCAGGCGGTTTACGTACCGGCCGATGACTTGACGGACCCTGCTCCGGCAACAACGTTTTCGCATCTTGACGCAACCACGGTTTTAAGCAGGAAAATTGCCGAACAGGGCATATACCCTGCCGTTGATCCTTTGCAGTCAACGTCTCGAATACTGGAGGCAAGCGTTCTCGGAGCGGAGCACTACGACACCGCGAGAGCCGTTCAGGAAATTTTGCAGAAATACAGCGAACTTCAGGATATTATTGCAATTTTGGGTATGGAGGAGCTCGGAGACGAAGATAAACTCATTGTCGGCAGAGCAAGAAGAATCCAGAGATTTTTGGCGCAGCCTACGCATGTCGCGGAAAAATTCACGGGTATACCGGGAGTATATGTACCGCTTTCGGAAACCGTGCGCGGCTTTAAAGCGATTGTAAGCGGTGAAATGGACGAATATCCCGAAGCGGCATTTTACAATGTCGGCACAATTGACGATGTTAAAAAGAAAGCCGACCAGATAAAGGCGGAGGAAGCGTAATGAATGAATTTAAGCTTACCGTTTTTGCGGCGGATAAACCGTTTTATGAAGGAAACTGCATTTCGCTTGTAATGCCCACAAGCGAGGGACAGTACGGAATATGGGCAAACCATTCGGATATGATTGCGGCAATCGTGCCGGGACTCATGAAGGTTACGCTGCCCGACAATACGGAAAAAGTTGCCGCCGTGTCGGGCGGAATTGCCGAGGTTTCGGGAAATTCCGTGCTGGTGCTTGTCGATACGCTTGAAAAACCCGAAGAGATAGACGAAAACCGCGCAAAACGCGCCAGAGAGCAGGCAAAAGAGGCAATGCTCCAAAAAAGAAGTCGCAGAGAATATTATGCGGCACAGGCGAGAATGGCGAGAGCCATGAGCAGAATCAATGTAAAAGAATATGAAAATCACGGCAAATAGATGCCGTCATGATTTAAGAGTCGTTTGAAATAAAATAAATATGTTTTTTATCACTGCTGTTTTTACGGCAGTGATTTTTTTATTGACAAACATATCATGAAATAGTATAATAAAGTTAGAAAGAGCTAACTCGAAAGGGGGCGGAAAAATGGCGTTTCTTGAAATTACAAATCTTACAAAAAGCTTTGGAGAGGGTACGGCAAAGGTCAGGGTTTTAAACGGCGTAAGCATGTCCCTTGAAAAAGGGGAGATGTGCACGGTTTTAGGGCAGTCGGGCAGCGGAAAATCAACACTTTTAAACGTTGTGGGAGGGCTTGACGGCGCGGACGGCGGTCATATATTCGTAGACGGAGAGGACATTGCGGCGGCAAATGCCGACGAGCTTTCGGAGTACAGAAGAAAATATCTTGGGTTTGTATTTCAGTTTTACAACCTTGTTCCCAATCTTACCGTGCTTGAAAACATAGAGGTTGGAGAATACCTTTCGGACAATCCCCTTGACATGGGAGAAATTCTCTCGGTTTTGGGTCTTGAAGATCTTTGCGGCAGATTTCCGCAGGAGCTCTCGGGCGGTCAGCAGCAGCGTTGCTCGATAGGGCGCGCGCTGATAAAAAACCCTAAACTTCTGCTTTGCGATGAGCCTACGGGGGCGCTGGACTATAAAACATCAAAAGATATACTGGAACTTACGGAAAGCATAAATAAAAAATTCGGCACGACAATTTTAATCGTAACGCATAACAGAGCAATAAGCGAGATGACTCACAAGACTGTGTATTTAAAGGACGGAGCGGTGAGCCGTACGGAGATAAACGAGCACAGAAAATCGGCTCAAAGCCTGGAATGGTGAGCGGATATGATTTTAAACAGAAAGATTAAAAGGGATTTCAGGGAAAATTTTGTGCGCAACGGCGCGATGATTTTGATTATCACGCTTTCAATGACGCTGGTTGTGTCGCTTTGCTCCTCGACCGAATGTATAACGGATGCAATAATGAGGGAGTGGGAGCAGTGCTGTGTGGAGGACGGCGCCTTTGAAACATACGCGCCTCTTTCAAAGAGAAATTTGAAGGAGCTTTCAGAGATCGACGTGAGCGTTGAGGAAATGTTTTATTCGGATATAAGCATTAATTCGGGGCAGTCGGTTCTGCGCATTTTTCCGCTGCGGCAGCGTATAAATCTGCCGTATGTCGAGGAAGGACGTATGCCGGAAAAGAGAGGCGAAATCTTTCTTGAAAAAAATTTTGCTCTGACGCACAAGCTTTCCGTCGGAGATTCCGTAAGCAGTAACGCGGGAGAGCTTATTATAAGCGCAACGGGCTGTCTGCCCGACTATTGCTACGTAAAGCAAAACACAAGCGATGTTGCGGCAAACGACGAGTTTACGGTGGCGGTGGTATGCAAAGAGGATTTTGCGGATTTGTGCGGAAACGGAAAAATCATATATAACTATGCATACAGACTCGGCGAGGGCTGCGGCGCGAGGGAGCTTAAGGATAAGCTTCTGCGGCTTAAATTTAACAAATCCGAAATACGGGATACATATCTCAAGGCGCATATGGAAAGCGGCATTGTGCAGGAGGGAACGCTTTCGTCCTTTGATGAGCGAAAATACAATATACGTATAAACGATGCGCTTGATGACTCGAAAATAGCAAAGCAGTCCGCGCTTGTAAGCGGTGTTATTATGCTGATTCTCCTGGTTTATATGCTTTCGATTTTCGCAAGCGGAACAATCGAAAAAGAACGCTTTGTGATAGGAACGCTTTATGCGCTCGGATACACGAAAAAAGAAATATTGTCACATTACATGAAAACGCCGCTTATAATATCGGTGTCCGGTGCGGCGCTGGGCGTTGTCGGAGGATTTTCGCTGACGGGTGCGATGTCTTCGTCGTATGTGGCAATGTATTCGTTCCCGGCAATAAATAATGTTTATCCGCCGTACCTTTTGGCTTATGCGCTCGGAATGCCCGTGATTTTCTCGTATTTTGTGAACAGGTATACACTTTCAAAAAAACTCAGCGCAACGCCGCTTAAGATGATGCGCGAGGCACCGTCGGCAAAGGGCGCCGTAATGCTGAAATTTAAAAAAGCAAAATTTGAAACAAAGTATAAAATCCGTCAGTTTTTCCGTGAGCTCGGCGGAAATATAACGCTGTTTTTCGGCGTTACGCTGTCACTGCTGCTTATTATACTTTCGGTTGCGTGCTACGGCAGTATAAGCGAATACATAGAGGATATAACAAAGGACGTAAATTTTTCATACATGTATATTTTAAGGAATCCTGTTACGGATTTGCCTAAGAAAGCCTGTGTCGGGTATGCGCGCGGCTTTTATGTTGACTATCCACTGACCGGCGGCGAAATGGAGGTTACGCTTTTGGGCGTTGATTCGGACAATCCATATTTCTCTTTTTCGCCGTATCTTTCGGAAAACGAGGACGAAATATATGTCTCCGACTCGGCGCGGATAAAATTCGGCTATAAGCCGGGCAACACGGTTGTTTTAAAGGATAACGCAAACGACAAAATGTATGCCTTCACCGTGGCGGACGAGGTGAAGTACGGAAGCGGTCTTTATTTCTTCATGAACATAAACGCCATGCGAAAGGCGTTCGGGCAGCCGTATTTTGACAAAGAGGATCTTAAAAAGGGCGAAAGAATGCCGAAAACCGAGGATTATTATTATAACGCCGTGTTTTCGGATAAAAAGCTTGAATTTAAGCATAATATGATGCTTTCGGAGGTTTCGAAGGCGGAGATGAAAAGCGGAGCGGACAAATTTATGGTTCTGATGTTTGATATGATAGTTATGCTTATAGGCGTTTCCGTTATAATTTTCATTGCCGTGATGTATCTTCTTATGAAGCTTGAAATTGACAGGAGCAGCTTTTCGGTATCGCTTTTAAAAGCTTTGGGCTATCCCGAAAAAACAGTAAATTCGTTTTATATAGGAAGCTCTTTTTATATAACCGCCGCGGCGGTGATCTTCGGGATTCCGCTTTGCAGAGTAATTGTCGGATATGCATATCCTTTCTGCGTTTCAAACGTAAATGCCGGGTTTGAGGCAAAAATTTCGCCTTTGCAATATGTAATCGTGGCGGCAATTGTGATATGTTCGTACGCTGTCACAAGAATGATGCTCCTGAGGTATCTGAGAAAAATTAAAATCACGGATATACTTAAAAACAGGGAATAGTAACATGTATAGGAATAAGCAATTCGAACACATGTGCCCAAAACGCTTTTAATTGCCGCGGTTTGTATGACCGGTTTCGGAGCTTTGCACGCGGCTGATTAAGTTATATAAAAGTATTGACAAAAATCAAATATAGGTGTAAAATAACACTGTAACTAAATATAGTTGCAAAGAGCGTGCGGATAAAAAAGAGAAACTTATAGCAAGGTTAAAGGACTATATACGGATGCACAAACCGCACCCGAGAAAAATTCTGAAAACATATCAGGTGCAGAACCACATTTCTGATTTGAAGGAGCGTGATTTAATATGAAAAATATTTTAAATTACAAAAACTATATCGGTACTGTGGAATTTTCGGAGGAAGATAAGGTTTTTTTTGGAAAAGTAATAGGAATAACAGATTCAATTTTGTTTGAAGGAGATACCGTTGATAATCTGATTGAGGACTTTCACGATGCCATTGACGATTATCTGGAATTTTGTGCAGAGAACGGAAAAGAACCTCAGCAGCAGTATAAGGGAAGTTTTAATGTGAGAATAGCGCCGGAGCTTCATCGAAAGGCAAGTCTTGATGCTATGGCAAAAAATATATCCCTTAACAGCTATGTGGAAGAAGCAATAGCGATGCAGGTAAAGCGGGATTCGGTTGCTTTATAATCGGCTTAATATTGTCGCGCATTTCAACAGCAGAATGATATTTTTACTGGATTTCCGACAAAATTGTTTTTTAATTTTCGTGTTTTATCTGGTTGTATAATGAATTTTTTTATTTTTCAAATAAGGAGGAGGAAAAATGCTTGGTTTAAATAGAGAAAAAGCAAGTCTACTGCCACATGATAAGGAGTGGAAAATCGCGTTTGAAAATGAGAAAAATATCTTAAGTGATATTTTTGGTGATCATGTAATTGATATACAACATATAGGAAGTACGGCATTGCCAATATGTGCTAAACCCATAATTGATATTTTAGTGGGCATTGATAGTTTGAATCTATCTGAACACATCATGCAAGGCTTGAAATCAGTTGGATACGAATACAGACCTAAGGCAAGTTATTCTTATCGTTTATTTTTTGCAAAAGGCAGTACAAATAACAGGACTCACCACCTCCACATCGTAGAGCACGATAGCAACGAATGGAATAACATTCTTTTGTTTAAAAACTATTTATTAAAACACAAAGACGCATTAAACGAATATGAACAGTTGAAGAAAAATTTAGCCGCTGAACATGGCGACTGTAGAAAATTGTATACCGAAGGCAAATCTAAGTTTATTTTAAATGTTATTTCTTGTGCAAAAAAAGAACATGAAGACAAATAAAATAAGCGGATGTTCTATATGAGAGAAGATTATAGAATAAAAAAGATATTGAACGACATAGATTTATAGAGTCAGCCCCGAATTTTGTGTAAAGTCTTTACGAGACCTCCAAGATGATATATAAAAAAATATCATTATGGAGGTTTTAATTATGCCAAGGTACAAATTAAGTCCCGAGGAACGGGCAGCGGAAAAAGAACGCAAGGAGAATTTGCGTAACATCATGAAAAGGCTGTATATATCACAATCGGAATCAATATGGACGGACAGAAGGAAGTCCTCGGAATGTGGGTTGGCGAAAATGAAAGCGCAAAGTTTTGGCTTTCGGCCCACAAAAACTAATTAGATTATATCCTCATTTTGGAGCCTAATTTGAGGTTTACACAAAATGAGGGATTGACCCTTAAAGAAGCTTGGCGGAAATCCTGTTTGCTTTTTTATAACCGCACTAAAATATTTTTGATTTTCAAATCCGCATTTTTCAGCTATTTCACTAACTGAAAAGTATCCTGAATTAAGCAGCTCCATTGCATAAGATACTCGCAAATCATTAATATATTTCAATGGTGTAATGCCAAGCAAAGAAACAAAAAGCTTTCTGAAATAAGTATCACTCATACCTGATAATGCCGCAAGCTTCGCAACATTCAGGCTTGCTTCATTAAAATGATCGTGGATATATTCAATGGCATCGTTCATTACATCGCTGACCGCAATAATTTTATTTTCGCACTTTTGTTTGTAAAGCTTTGAAAGTATTTTATACATTACGGATGCACACTCATATTCATAGCCAAACTGTTTTTTAGTCCAAATATCATAAAGAGCATAAAAATTTTTTTGATAATACGAGGAATCCATCGGAGTTATTACATCAATATCCTTTTCAGCTTGATTTTCAATTTCAAAGTGTACAACGATAAGCCTTTCATTTTTTGCGTATAGATGGTAATCATAATTCTTTGGTACGAATATAACATCTCCGCTTTTAACGTGGATGGTTTTATCAGAGTGAGTAAAACTTGCATTGCCTTGAATGCGGTAAGAAAGAGCATTATACGTTCTTCCCGCAGCATAGGCATTGCTGTATTCCCAGCTTAAAGAAAGCACAGACAAAATATTAATTCTTAAGTTGTTTTTTTCAAAAAACATATTCATCACCTCATAAA